>Ga0208801_1000017_pt1 | contig 99634 bp, 93 predicted proteins | sample Colrivmet1370B02_FD_187626 | JGI IMG/M metagenome (GOLD analysis project Ga0208801, IMG submission 187626) | Estuarine microbial communities from the Columbia River estuary - metaG 1370B-02 (SPAdes) (version 2) | ecosystem: Environmental > Aquatic > Marine > Intertidal zone > Estuary | place...
TTCTGGGATATTTAACATCATATGCAATTATAACTATCAAATAAAATTAGAACTTCATAAGCCGTAATTACTTTTAACATAATTGTTAACGATATAGACCTAAAGGCACTATATCTACAATTATGTGTAAATAGCCTGAAATACGGCTATACAGCAATTACTCTATATTTGTATTATAATTTATATTATGTTAAATAGAAAATTTTAATTACTCTCTATTCCATCAAAATACTGTATTTTTACATAATGCTAAAAAAAGCTCCTTCTCAGTTCGAGTTCATCGCTTTAATGGCCTCATTAATGTCCATCGTTGCATTGGCAATAGACGCATTATTGCCGGCATTAGATATTATTGGTTTCTCAATAGGCACAAATCAGGTAACTGATAACCAATTATTAATTACCATGATTTTTTTAGGTTTAGGAATTGGTCCTTTATTATTCGGCCCAATTTCAGATAGTTTAGGTCGTAAACCTATTGTGTTTATAGGTTTTGGTATTTTTATAATTGCCAGCTTTATTTGTGTTTTTTCACTAAGTTTAGAAATGATGATTGCCGGTAGAATTTTACAGGGAATTGGACTTTCAGCCCCAAGAACTATCAGTATTGCTATGGTACGAGATTCATTTAGTGGCGATTATATGGCTCGAATTATGTCGTTTATTACGGTTGTTTTTATTTTAGTACCTATTGTAGCTCCTGCTTTAGGTAAATTTGTTTTAGATCATTACAATTGGCAAGCAATATTTTATATTCAACTTATATTCAGTCTGTTAGTTTCTTTCTGGTTTTGGAAAAGACAACCAGAAACACTGATTAAAATGCACAGAGTAAAGTTTAGTAGGTACATATTTCTAAATGGAATAAAGGAATTATCTAAATCCAAACGAACTATTGCTTTTACTGTAATTTCTGGGTTTATCACAGGTTCTTTTATGGTATATTTAAGTACTTCACAACAAATATTTCAATTACAATACAATCTTAAAGAAGAATTTCCATTTATTTTTGCTGCTTTGGCTATTGCTATTGGATCTGCAACTTTTTTAAATGGTACACTTGTATTAAAATATGGAATGGAAAAATTGGTTACTATTGCACTTAGCTCCTTTTTTATTACTTCATTATTATATATTGTATTGTTTTATAGTTCAGGAAATCCGCATGTTGGTGTTTTATTGGGATTCTTTGGATTGCAATTTTTTGCTATCGGATTTTTATTTGGGAATTTAAGAGCCTTGGCAATGGAACCTATTGGTCATATTGCAGGTATTGGAGCTGCAATAACAGGTTTTATTTCTACAATGATGGCGGTTCCAATAAGTACTTTTATTGGTAAATTCACTGTAAATACTGCACTTCCATTGTTTATAGGATTTTTAATTTGCGGCGGTTTTTCAATTTTCATATTGGTTTATATAAAAGTAGCTAATAAAAGAGTTGCAATACCTTCGAAATATTCTAACTAACCACTACTCTATTCAAAAAAAGTGTTATTTAATTATGCGAATAATTATACTCTATTTTGTAACTTTAAGTATCATATAAAATCTACTAAAATGAAAAAAACATTCAACGATATTATAAATCAAAAAGTTCCGGTTTTGGTTGATTTCACTGCAGATTGGTGCGGACCATGTAAAAGTATGGCTCCTGTATTGAAACAATTAAAAGTAGAGCTAAAAGATTCGGTAAGTATTATAAAAATTAATGTAGATGCAAATCCAACGTTAGCAGCGAAATATCAAGTACAAGGAGTTCCTACGTTTATGGTTTTTAAGCAAGGAAAGCAAGTTTGGAGACAATCTGGAATGCAATCAATTTCTCAATTAAAACAAGCTATTAATAGCTAATTAAAGGATTATTAAAATTGCTTAACTGAAAAATGAATTAATGCGTATTCCTCAAATTTCACATTAAATTCTAAAGGATTACAACAAACCTCGCAATCTTCAATAAATGAATTATCGCAAGCAGATGGGTCTAATAAAATAGATATTTCTTCCCAACAATACGGGCATTGAAAAAATGGTCTTTCATTAAACAGTTTATTTTATTAAAATTAAAAAGGCACCTACAGCTGTTGCGATTAATATAAATTTTCGGTAAGTATCATTATTTATTCGTTTTACTATGGAAATACCTAAGGTAAACCCAATAGCAATTGCTGGTATCAAAAACAAGTTTAAAAACAAAGTTTCGGTTGTTACCGTTTTCCAAACGAAGATATGAAAAGGCAGTTTAAAAACGTTTATGATAAAAAATAACCAGGCAGCTGTTCCAATAAATTCGTTTTTAGGTAAACGCATTGCTAAAAAATAAATATTTGCAAAGGAACCAGCTAAATTACCAATCATTGAAGTAATTCCTGAAATAAGACCCATACTACTTGAAAAAAACCAGTGTTGTGGTATGTCTTTAGATTTTTTTCGATCCATCCAAATCATAATAGCAACCGTAAAAAGGATTAAAAAAGCCATAATCTGCTTAAATAATACTTCAGAAATGCCTTTACCAATTACAACTCCTATTAATACTCCCAAAACCATACTTGGCAGTAATTTTAATAATAATTTCCATTGAGTATGCCTGTGATAATATATTACAGCAAGTATATCGGCAACAATCATTAAAGGAATTAACACACCTGTGGAAGGTTTTCCACCAAAAACTAACGCCATTATCGTAACAATTACAACTCCTAACCCCTTTACTCCTGCTTTTCCTAACCCTAATATGATTGCAGCTAAGAAAGCAAGTGAAAAATTAATTGATGTTAAATGATAATGTCCTAATAAATCTACAAAATAGTGCACGTTAATTTATTTTTTTGAAGCGCCCAAGGTAGTTATTAAAATTTTTATTAAGATGTTTATAATTTAATCCTAAAAGGAGAGACTTTTAAGAATAACATAAAAAAGGCTGTTTAAAAATTAATTTAAACAGCCTTTTTACTTTTATGTGTTAAAGCTTAGTTTTCGCCACTTTCTTTTTTAGCATCTTCTTTCATTTTTTCATTAGGAACAATAGCTAAATTAACTCTACGGTTTTTAGCACGACCTTCAGCAGTTGTATTATCTGCAATTGGTTGCTCTTCACCAAACCAGTTAGTTGTAAAACGATTTCCGTTCAATCCTTTTGTTTGCACAAAGAAATTAGTAACTGCATTTGCTCTGTTTTTAGATAGCGTCATGTTGTATTCATTTGATCCAACACTATCTGTATGACCTACAACCAATACATTTGTATCAGGATATTCTTTTAAAATTCCTGCCAATTTAGTTAGTAAAGTATCAGAAGCTGGATTAATGTTATATTTATTAGTGTCAAAATATACGCCACTATTTTCATCAAAAGTAACTATGATTCCATCATCTATACGCTCAACAGTTGCTCCAGGAATTTCCTCTTCAATTTTTTGAGCTTGTTTATCCATTTTGTTGCCGATTAAAACACCAGCAGAACCTCCAATTACGCCACCAATTACTGCACCAAGCTCTCCTCCATCACCTTTTTTCCCAACATTGTTTCCAATTATAGCTCCTAATATTGCTCCTCCAGCAGCACCAATTGCACCACCTTTTTGTGTGTTACTTGCATTTTTTGTTGCTTCGCAACTTGCAAGGTTTCCAATTAACATGAGGCTTAATGCCCCAATAGCTATTTTATTAAAGTATGTTTTCATTATTCGATTGTTTTATTAAAATTCATATCAATTTTAAATCGTTTTCCATCTACCATAATAAGTTGTTCCCAAATCATAGTAGTATCAGATAATTTAGAAAGTTTAAGTCTAAACCCTTTATTATCTTCAGATTTATTTTTTTCATTCGTTGGTTTTAGTAAAAAATTATACAATCCTGTTTCTGGATCAACTTCGTGAATTGTAAAAATAAAATTACGCTCTCCAACATAACAGTTTTCTTTACTTAATAAGTATATTCCTGTATTGTTATTTGGAATAAAACGCCATTCAGAACCTTCAAAACATTCTTTTGAAGCGTCATTTAATAAGGTAATTTTATACTTACCTGGTTGGTTGCAAGTAATGGTTGTTAAAATCCAGTTTCCTTTAATTATTTTTTTTGATGTTTGTACTGTTTTAGAAGTACTACAAGAAAAAATAGCAGTTATTAGAACCGCTAAAATGATTGTTTTTTTCATACGTTTTTTAATTAAAATTATTTTCTAGTTATATTATATTTCTATTGAAATACATAGTAAATGTAAATTTTAATTTGAATCCAAATATTAAATTTTTATTAAAATTTCACTGTAATTATCTGTTCTAAATCTCATGAAAACAACCCATTTTATTATATATTTGCGGCATGGAGATTGAAATTCTTTTTGAAGACACCACAATAATAATTGTTAACAAACCAAACAATTTATTAATTCATAACTCGTATTATGCACGTAATATTAAAGACGCAACTTTATTAGAGTTATTAAGAGATCAATTAAATACTGATTTTTACCCGGTACATCGAATTGATAGAAAAACTTCTGGAGTTTTAATTCTAGCCAAGCACAAAAAAGATGTTTCCATTTTTCAAGAATTATTTAATACAAACCAAATTAAAAAAACCTATTTTGGGGTTGTTAGAGGTTTTGTTAATGAATCAAAACATATTACATCTCCTGTAAAAAATGCAGACACGAAAGTTTATAAAGATGCTGAAACGTTGTGTGAGCCAATGTTTACAAAATTGCTTGATATTCCTGTTCATCCATATTCGAATTCACGTTATAGTTTAGTAAAATTGAATCCTAGCACTGGTAGAATGCACCAGCTTCGTATTCATATGAATAAAATTAGTCATCCAATTATAGGTGATTATAAATATGGAGATCGATTTCATAATAGAATGTTTGAGTCCCAATTTAACTATCCTAATTTATTTTTGCACGCTTATTCACTAGATTTTATTCATCCAAATACAAATAAAAGGATATCTGTAAATGCTAAATTTCCGAATGATTGGATTGATTTAATTGAGAAGTTTGATTGGATTTTGTAAAAATGTAAACCGTTTTTAAATTTTAATTTTATTAGTTTATTACAAATGACCTTTTGATACTGCAATCATAAATTTTCTTTTCTATTACCCAAATTGAAAGGACCTAATTTTATTAATTGTTTTGTAAGTTGATGTTTAGCTTTATAAATTGTCACGTCCACAATTTTTTCACCTTACTATTCAACTAAACAGTATACAAAATTTCAAAAAACTAAAATTTAAAAACGGCAATTACTTACTATTTAAAAAAAACCGCTTTCAAATATTAATTCTACATATGTTACTACTTCAAAATTTTTTGTATCACAATTTCAACTTGAATTAATTTCACCCCAAATAAAAAACCCAAATTAAAATCATTTTCGAATAACTATTTCTCCAATCTTCAACAATTTTTACGTTTTAAATTACTGGAAATTTAAGATGTAGTTAATTTTAATAAAAAATTTCAAAGAACTAAAGTTTGAAAACGGTTAAACTATTTGAACTCATAGTTAGATTAACTATGCAATAATTTTTTTTCTTTTTCTTTTTTCATGATTACTAATACTAGTTCAAATACTTGTTCCTTAATATATTTAAAGTTTTGAATATAATTTTTTACTTCATTTTTTAATAATTCATGATTTTTCCTAAAATCATCTTCTTTTTTAAGATAAATATTCTCCATCAGCAGCGCCAAATTCATTCTATGATCTTTTATAGAAATTATCAGCTCATCACCTAATTTATATTCGTGTTCAATTCCATTTAATAAAAGCTTTCCTATTTTAAATTTATCATTTACACATAACCCCATAATGTGTTCGCTAAGTAATTCTTTTAAAAAATCTTGTTCAATTTTTATAAATTTAATTTCTGAAACCCATTGTTTTGTTCGCTCATGTAAACGTTCAATACTGGTTTTAAAAACAGGTGTTGTTTCAATTGGGATTATATTTTTCATTTTAAGTATCTAATTTTTACTGTTTAATACTATGTTAAAAGAATCCGAGAAATAGTTGAGTATCTCTCGGACTCAATTGAAGAAGATTTATACTATATCAATCACTTTTTTGCGTTCTTCATTCTTTAAAACATCCTGTTTTTCCAAATGTATTACAAGAACACCATTATCATACTTAGCATTAATCTTCTTTGTAAAATCAATTACTTTTGGTAAAGTCAATGATCTTTTAAACGAGTTGTAGTAAAACTCTTTTCTGGAATATTCCTCTTCTTTTTCTTCTTTAATATTTTTATTTTGAGCTGATATATTTAATATGGTATCTGTTAATGTTATTTCGAAGTCTTTTTTGGAAAAACCTGGAGCAGCTACTTCAATTTCAAAATCTTTTTTATTTTCCTTTATATTAATTGCAGGAATCCAATTATCCTTTAACATTAAATCTTCATTAAAAATACTACCAGTATCCAATATTTCTGGAAACATTTGATCAAACATTGGAAATCGTCTGTTGAATTTTATGAGTGACATAATAGTATTATTTTAAATATTACAATTTTTGATGATACTAAATTATAGCACAAATTCAAAAAATGCAATGATGCTAATCATCTCATGTATTGATTGTTATCATTTTTTAAAATAATTATTGAATTTTTTGAAGTGTGGAACTATTTAAAATAATAATACTTTTAGGAGTAATTTCAATTAAATCTTCTTCTTTAAAATCGTGAAGCGTTCTTGTTAAAGTTTCCTTAGCAATACCAATTAAATTGGCTAAATTACTTCGGGATATTTGAATTTCATTATTCGGTTTTATTGGATATTCATTTAACAAACTTAATAAAGTAAAGGCTGTTTTTTTTCTAACAGAACCATAAGCCTGAACAATCATTTTTTCATTAAGATCAATTAAATTACCAGCTAATAAATCAATGAATTTATAAATAATATGATGATTATTATTAATGATAGCAGATATTTCATTTTTACTAATCTTATATAAATGAGTTGTAGTAATAGCTTTTGAATTTTCAAAATGAGGTAAGTGTTTTACAAAAGCGGTATAACCAAAATATTCTTGATCCTTAAAAAAACCTGTAATAAGTTCTTTTCCTTGTTCATTGATTTTAAATGTTTTAACAAAACCTTTTTTAATTAAAAAAATATGGTTACTCTGATTTCCATGACAGTAAATAGTTTCACCACTATTATAAGAATAAATATTTTTTTTACTTAAAAACTGTTCGAAATTTTTAATCTGTATCGAATTTGATTCTTGTTCTATAAAATCAATAGAGAGTTGAGTTTGTAGTTTTTGATCGAATGTCTTTGCCTTTTTCAATCTACTTTCAATGGCTCTTAGTAATTCTGACTCCTCAAATGGTTTACTTATATAATCATCAGCCCCGAGCTCCATCCCTTTTCTTAAATCTTCATGGTCTGTTTTTGCAGATAAAAAAATGAATGGAATATGATCTAATTCTGGCGAATTAGAAATAATTTGTAGTACCCCATAACCATCAAGTTCAGGCATTAAAACATCACAAATAATAATATCGGGTAAAAAAGTTTTTGCTAATGAAACACCCTTTTTTCCGTTTTCTGCTGTTTTTACAATGAAATTTGCAAGCTCCAAAATTTCTGAAGTATTTTCTCTTACAATTTTATCATCTTCAATAAGTAATACTTTTTTACTCAATGCCTTTAAGTTTTGGTAAGCTGACTTTAAAAATAGTTCCTTTATTTTCGGTACTTTCAAACGAAATAGATCCATCTAAACTATTCACATAACCTTTAACAATATTAAGTCCAATTCCAGTTCCTGGATAGTATAGTGCGTTTTTAGCTCTAAAAAATCGATTGAAAATCAATCTTTGCTCATTTTCTGGAATACCAATACCTTCATCTTCTATTGTGAATAGTATATAACTATTATTTGTGGTTATTTTTACTTTAATTTTTCCATTATCATCGGAATATTTAATAGCATTGAATAACAAATTCGTAAGAATTACATTTATAATTTTGGCATCATGAAAAATAACTTCATCATGCTCATTTTTAAAGGTTAGCTTTTGTTTCGACTTTATGAAAGGTTTAATGTTGTTATGAATATCTTCAATTAAACTACTTAACCTAAAAGTAGAATAATTTCTATTAATTTTCCCGGTTTCAATATTTTCCAATGTCAATAAATCATCTAGCATATTATTTAAATGATGAATCATAGATTTCACCTTAATTAGATGTTGATCTCTTTTCTCGAGTAATTGTAAATCAGCATATTTAACTATTAACTCTGTTGATGATAAAATAGCACTTAAAGGAGTCTTAAATTCATGAGAAGTTAGAGCTATAAATTTAGTTTTTAACTGATTAAGCTCTTTTTCTTTATCTAGTGATTTTTTTAATTGTTTAATGACTTCTTCAAGCTCAATATTTCTAACTTTTACTTCTTCTTCTAACTGGGTATTTAAATTAGAAATTTTAACCTCTTTCTTTTTTCTTAAACTAATATCAACTAATAAAGCTTTAAAATAATAATTCCCCTCATATTCTATTTTACCTAAACTAAATTCAATAGGAAACTCAGTGCCGTTTTTTTTTACACCTATAATTTCAATTCCGTATTTAAATATTCGTTTTGTAGGGTTTATTAAGAAATCATGATACACACTGCAATCTTTAAATAAATCGCAGATTTTTAAATTCATAAATTCTTCTGTGGAATATCCAAAAATAGTGGTTAAAGGCACGTTTGCCAATACAATTTCGTTATTTTCATTACAAACAAGTATTCCAACTTGCATTGAATCAAAACAAACTTTGTAAAAGGATATCTTGTCTTTTAACATCATAATTGTAGCAATTAATTCTAAAATTAAAATTTATACTGCTTATTTTATATGATAAAAGTCAAGTTTGTTAAACTTCTTTATTAATAATTTAATAAATTCAATATTTCATCATATAATTTTATTGATGGTAAATACAAGTTTTCCAAGTTTTTAGCAAAAGGAATCGGAGTTTCAATACTACCAACTCTTTTTACAGGAGCATCTAAATGGTGGAAACAATTTTCGGTTATTAAAGCTGCTATATCAGATCCAATACCTCCAAATAAAGTGTCTTCTTGTAAAACTAAAACCTTACCTGTTTTCTTCGCCGAAATATATAATGTTTCTACATCTAAAGGTTGTAAAGTTCTTAAATCTATTAGGTCTGCAGAAATTCCGTGCTCGTTTATTACTTTTAAAGCCCAGTGAACACCAGCGCCATAAGTAATTATAGTTAATGTATCCCCTGTTTTTAAGATCGAAGCTTTTCCCATTGGAATCGTATAATAATCATCTGGAACTTCTTGATAACTTGATCTATACAAAGCTTTATGTTCAAAAAATAAGACGGGATTTGTATCCTCTATGGCAGATGCTAATAAACCTTTGGCATCATAAGGAAATGCAGGATAAACAACTTTTAACCCTGGAGTTTTGGTAAACCAAGCTTCGTTGGTTTGACTATGAAACGGACCAGCATTCACTCCAGCTCCACAAGGCATTCTTAAAACAACATCTGAATTTTGATTCCAACGATATTGAGATTTTGCTAATAAATTTACAACTGGATTAAATCCCGACGATACAAAATCAGCAAACTGCAATTCAACAACAGATTTAAATCCGTTAATTGATAGTCCAAAAGCAGCTTCTATTATTGTTGATTCACAAATCGGTGTATTTCTAACTCTTTCCTCTCCAAATTCTTCTAAAAAGCCATCTGTAATTTTAAAAACCCCACCATATTCCGCAATATCCTGCCCCATGATAATTAAATTGTCAAACTTCCTCATGCTTTGCTTTAAGGCCTGAGAAATAGAATCAATAAGTCTAATATTTGAAGTTTTACTTGAAGGGTTTGTTTCTATATATTGAAAAGGCCTGTAAACATCAGCCAATTCATTTTCAATAGTTGAAGAGATAGACTCCTCGTCAAATGCAATTTGAAGGTTTTCGTTTATTTCATTAATAAACGCTTCTTTAATTTCAACATTCATTTCTTCTGAAAGAATATTTTCTTTTTTAAGAAAAGCATTGAAGTTTTCAATAGGGTCTCTCATGCCCCATTCTTCTAATAATTCATTAGGTACATATTTAATGCCGCTAGCTTCTTCATGGCCTCTCATTCTAAAGGTTTTAAACTCAAGCAATACTGGTCGAGGATTTAACCGAACACTTTTTGCGATTTCACTAACCTTTGAATAAACTTCTATGATATTGTTTCCATCAATAATATGACTCTCCATACCATAGCCAATTCCTTTATCTGCAATATGTTCGCATTTAAACTGTTGACTTGAAGGTGTAGACAATCCATAACCATTATTTTCAACACAAAATAACACTGGTAAATTCCAAACTGATGCAACATTTAAAGCTTCATGAAAATCACCTTCGCTAGTTCCTCCTTCACCTGTAAAAACGGCAGATACTTTTTGATCTTTCCTCAATAAATCTGCTAAAGAAATACCATTAGCAACTCCAAGTTGTGGTCCCAAGTGAGATATCATCCCAATTATTTTAAATTCTTGAGTACCAAAATGAAATGAACGATCTCTTCCTTTGGTAAAACCACTTTTTTTACCTTGCCATTGAGAGAAAAGACGATGTAATGGAATTTTTCGTTCTGTAAATACACCTAAATTTCTATGCATAGGAAGCACATATTCATCAAAATTTAATGCTTTTGTAACACCTACTGAGATGGCTTCTTGTCCAATTCCTGAAAACCACTTCGAAATTTTCCCTTGCCTTAAAAGAATTAACATTTTTTCTTCTATTAAGCGTGGTTTTAACATTGATTTATACAAATCAATAAGTTGTTCATTTGAATAGTTATGTTGTGAATAATCTAATTTATGAACGTTGCTACTTGTTGTTCTCATTAAATAGGGATTTATGTGTTCAAATTTACAATATTGTTGTAAAAAAAAATACCTTATCATAAAAAATGATAAGGTATTTTAATAAATGTATATATTTTTTTATAAATCTCTAAAAATGGAATGCATTAAACGAGTTTTATCGTTGATGCTTTCTTCTAAAGAAATCATCGTTTCAGTTCTCGCAACACCATCAATATCATCAATTTCAAAAATAATTTCTTTTGCGTGTGTAGTATCTTTTGCTCTAATTTTACAAAACACATTAAATTTACCTGCAGTAATATAGGCAACAGTTATATTAGGTATTTTTCTCAATTCATTAACTACTTGTTTGGTTTTAGATGTTTTATCTAAATAAATACCGACATGAGAAATGAATGAATAATCCATTTTTTCATAATCAAGTGTAAGCGTAGAACCTTTTATAATTCCTTCGTCTTCCATTTTTTTGACTCTCACGTGTATAGTCCCTGCAGAAACAACTAGTTTTTTTGCAATATCAGTAAAAGGTGTTCTAGCATTTTCAATTAATATATCTAATATTTGATGATCAATTTCATCCAACACAAATTTTTTCATAATAAGTTATTATTAATAATAAAGTAATTCTATGCAAATTTATTAAAAAAAATGGATAATTAAATATAAAATTTACGAATTTGATAAATTAAAGTCATTATAATTTAAATTTTCTGCATTTATTAGGTTGTAGGTATAATAATCTGATAAATCTCCTGAAATTTCAATTGCTTTATAAGTTACTAATTCATCTTCTATTACTTTGAATTTAAGCTGAATACCAATGTCTTTAACTACTTTTATTTCATTTTCAATAAATGTAATATTTTTATAAATGATATCTAAAAACTTTTTATTATTATTCGGAATATTAAAATAAGACTCGTAATTTTTAAAGTTTGAGCTTGTTGCAATAAAAGATAAACCTTTTAACAAAGCAAAAAAGTTATATTTTCGTGTAATTTCACGATCATAATCATCTTTAAAATGACCTGCTTCTATCAATATAGTGTTATGCCCTAATTTTTGAAAATTATCACCAGTAGCCGTTGGATAAAATTCATCGGTATATCTCCCAATTTGATTTGGAATACCGGTTTGTAATAAATCATTCATTGCAACTATAATACTCATTGTTTTCTTACGACCATGAGTAATTGTACGTTCAATATCTTCTGAAGGTGCTAAAAACGATAGTGTAGCTGGGTTTTCTGTACCATCTACATTAAAAATAGTACGCTGATCGTGCAGGTTAAAACAGAATTCTGGATTAAAATCATCTAAGTGTTTTCTAAGTAATTTACTTTCTACTGCTTTCCTATCTACAGCATCTCTATTTAAATCTACATTATTGGCATTTTCTCTAGTAAATTTAATTGCACCATCTGGATTTAATAGTAGTATAAATTGCAATGTGCAATTGGATAGTATTGATTGGCTGGTAGCTTTTAACTTAGAACCTGGGTTTTCAAAAAACTTAAATAGATCAAACAATGCTTTTGTACCCGTGCTTTCATTTCCGTGCATTTGAGACCAAGCAAGAACTTTCGCTTTACCAGATCCAATTGAAACTTTGTATATAGGAATATTATTTTCGGAATATCCAATTAACTCTTTTTTAAATTTAGTCGATAAATTTATTATCAAAGGAAAAATATCATCAAATAATATACGCCTACCTCTCAGGTTAGTTTCAGCGTTTTTAATATACCAATGCTCTAAGTCTTTTATATTCATGAAATTCATTTTTATCACAATTTACAATTGTCAATTAATGCAGTTTACAAATGTGACAAGTATTTTTGATTGCATTTTATACAATTGTAACAGTAATTAATCCATTCAAAGTTATATAATTCTACCTAAAATATGTCTTAAATAGATAAAATTATTATATAAATATAGAAATCTATATATCAGAGAGTTATATAGTGTTTAATAAAGTGATTATTCAACCTAAACTAAGTTAATATAACTTATAAGATAACTTGTTATTGGTTTATATATTAAAATTCGTTACATTTGTAAATAATAAATAGATTACATTTGTAAACAATGATAAATGTTGAAAAATTCGCTGAAAGACTAAATATCATAATGAATTATTATGATTTATCGGCTGCTATATTTGCTGAAAAAATAGAAGTTCAAAGATCTAGTATTTCCCATATCCTATCAGGAAGAAATAAACCTAGTTTAGAATTTGTATTAAAAATATTAAAAGAATTTCCTGAGGTGGAAATGTATTGGTTGTTGAACGGTGTAGGAAGTTTTCCTAAACAACTAATAAAAGATGATGTGGCTCCTACTCTATTTTCAAATAATCCAATTAAATTAGCTGAAAATGAAATTAAAAAACCTATAGTAAAAAATGAACAGTTAGATGAAATTGAAAGAATTGTTATCTTCTTTAAAGACGGAACATTTAAAAATTACAGGCCATAAAAAAGGCCTCTAAATAGAAGCCTTCTTATACCCTATTTTCAAAGCTATTCAATTAATTTTGCCATACCAGTTTTTAAAATCAGCATTAACTCATCTTTATTAGAATGTGAAGATATTTGCTGTCTTTGTACCATTTGATTTAGCATATTTATTGCCATTTGATCAAAATTATATTTTTTATACTGAAGTCCTAATTTTACAAAATCATCCGTTAAGTTACTTATAGCCTCTTTATTATCACTCTCAGCAATCCATTTAAATGCTTCACCATATAATTGTTGTGTTCTTGGGTTTTGAGTTAAAAACATACCATTTAAAACATGTTTGGCAATAAATGGCAGATTCGTTTTATCATTTTCACTTATATAAATAGTTGTTATGGCATCCGATAAACTTTCTTTAGTGTCTATTGTAAGTGAATTTAACTTATTTAAAGCACTTGACTTATCAATCTGATATAATGATGTTAGAGAGCTTCCTATTACTGCAAATGATTCGTTATTCATACCTCTTTCAAAAAGAGGTTTGTAAATAGGATCAATTAATTTTCCTAAAACACTTATGGCTGCAGCTTTTACCAATGTGTTTTTATCATTTTGCGCTAAGTTTTCAATTTTAACGATAGCATCTTTTTTATTGTATTTTTGAAACAAATCAATATTTTCTAATGCAAACACTTTAATTTCATAATAAGGGTCGTTAAAAGCCTTTATAACAGTTTCATAAGCTTCTTTATTTGTTTTCTGCTCTTTAACAATTTCCTCCAAAGCCAATCGTCTATCCAAATAATGAGGAGCGTTGTTAAATTGATACAAATAATTTTCAAGTGTTTTTTTATCTGAAATTTCAGCTAAAAGCACATGTTTCGCATCGATATTTATTAGTTTAGGTAATTTGCTAAAAGGGAAAGTGAATGAACTTTGTGCTCCTTCCACCCATACATTATGGCTGTTCTTCCCAAAATCTTCATAAACATCAATGGATAAAGGAAACTTAAATGCTTTTCCTGGTTGATTAATATTTATGGTTACGGTTCTATTAATTGTATTATAATCATAAGTAACATTCATTTTTATATGACCATTGTCGAAATACCATTGGTTGAAAAACCAATTTAGATCTTTGCCACTTACCTTTTCAAGAGCTAAGCGTAATTCATGTGCTTCTGCTGTTCCGTAGGCATGTTCTGTTAAATAGGTATTCATTCCTTGAAAAAAGGCTGCATCACCTATTATATCACGTAGCATGTGTAAAATTGCATTTCCTTTATGGTAACTAACAGTATCAAACATATCTTCTCTGTTGTCAAAATCAAAACGGACTAAGTCTTTATCCTCACTTTCGCTTTGCAAATAGGTTTGGACATCTTCATACATATGTGCATCCGCTTTATCTTTTCCATATTTATGTGCAAACCATAAATAAACGCTATAAGTCGCAAAGGACTCATTTACAGTGAGATTAGACCAGCTTTCTGCAGTAACTAAATCTCCAAACCAATGATGAAATAACTCGTGTGCAATGGTTGCTTCGGCTTCATTGTCATCTATTAATTGTCCTTTTTTTTGTTGAACACTTTCTCCATGTACTACTGCCGTTGTATTTTCCATAGCTCCACTAACATAATCTCTTACCACTATTTGGCTGTATTTATCCCAAGGATAAGGAACTCCAGTTATGTTTGAGAAAAATGTAAGCATTTCTGGAGTGTTTCCAAATATATCTTTAGCAACAGCTTCATAAGCTGGTTCTACATAATAATTTACTTCTTTTCCATTCCAGGTGTCTTTTACAACGCTGTACTCACCTACTCCCATAAAAAACAAGTAAGGAGCATGCTTTTGATCCATTTTCCAGTAATCAGTTCTTGTTCCATCAGTATTAGTAGTCTGACTTTTTAAAATTCCGTTAGACAAGGTTACGTATTTGTTAGGAACCGTCATGTAAATTTCTTCAGTACTTTTTTGGTTAGGCGAATCTATTGTAGGAAACCAACAACTATTTGATTCTGTTTCTCCTTGAGTCCAAACCTGTGTAGGTTTTTCAGGATCTTCTTCTTTTGGATCAATAAAATATAAGCCTTTTGCATCTGTAATTACTCTACTTCCTTTCTGAGAAACTTCTTCAGGCTTTGCGATGTATTTAATATATACTTCGTATTCTTCACCTTTTTTAAAGGTTTTACCCAATTCAATTGTTATTTCATTGTCTGAATAATTAAATCCGGCCTTTAAATTGTTAACCTTAATTTCTTTTATTTCAAATGATTTAGCATCTAGAGTTACTTTGTTCGTTGGATAAAAATGAGGAGTTAAAGTAACCCAGGCTTCTCCATTTAATTGACTTTTCTCAAAATTAAAATCCACTTTTAATTTTGTATGAAGTAAGTCGTTAACTTTTTCTTTTTCAGCTTGGTATATTTTATTTTGGGCGTTAATGGCTACCGAAATAAATAGGGTAATTAAAAGCAATAATTTTTTCATTGGGTATATTTATATTTTAAAGAATCAAAAATAATACTATTATTGTTTTAACAAGTTAATAGTTCGTTAAAAAGCCATACGTATTAGGTATGGCTTATATGATAAATTATTTTTTATTTAATTAGTTGATGCTTTTCATAAGCCCTTCTAATTGTTTAAGTTGATTGGAATCTCCGTCTAATTTTATTGCTTGGGAAATTTTCATAATATCAGCTGGATTCATATTTTCACCAAGTACACGAACTAAAGCAAAGCCTTTGTTATTGTCCGATCCAAATATAACTACTTCATCAATAGCATCTTCACTACCTAAATAATTAATACTTACATTTCCTTTTCCGCCATTAAAGCGCATTAATTGTTTGTATTTTGGATTTTTTAAAATTTCAGATACTTTTTGTTTTTCAGAAGCATACAATTCTTTATTTGATTCATTTAATTGCAAGGCTAAAAAATTAATCTTTTTGATTGTTTCCAACGTGTTTTTTACTTCTTCAGAAACTTCGGTATCTTTCAATTGTAAAATACTTGCAGGTAAATCAACAGAAATAAACTCGTTATTCTCTTTGCTATCAACATAATATTGTTGGAGTGATTGATTTGAATTACAACTTATTGTGAGTGTTGCTACCAAAACAATGAACCCTGCAATTTTTGAAAAACTTTTCATATTATTGTTTTTTTAATTGTGTTCCGCTATTAGGAATATACCCTTCAGTAATTTTAGATATTTTATTTAGATCTATTTCACCGGTTAACGATAAAACTACAGATTCAGCTTTTAAACGACTATCAACATCGTGCGTATATTTTGCTATTCCATTAACAAACATTAAAAGTTCGCTTACGTGATCTTCATCTTTACCTTGACGTACATATATTTTTACATTTGCATCTTTATCTTTAACTCGCATAAGTTCTACAAGTTTAGATGATTTTAAATATTTAGTTACAACATCGGTCATTTGTTTTGAAATTTCAATGTTTTCGGTAGTATAAACTTTTAAAGATTCAAGGTTTTTAACCATATCTACATATTCTTTTGCTTCTTGGCTACTTCCACCAAATCTACTAGCCATTTTAAAAGCTTCTTTTGTAATTACAATGGTTGTTACGTCATCCATATCTTCAAATTTCTCGAAAACAGAACTTTGAGCATAATTTGCAAAAGGTAAAAGTGCGATTGCTACTAATAATATAATTTTTTTCATTTTTTGTTTCATTTAGGTTGTTTAAAAATTTTGTTTTTTGTGGTTTCAAACTGCTGCAAATGCGTTATTGCAACTGTTCCTTTATTTAGATTGGCTGAAAGCATTCCCAAAACCATTTGGGTTTCTGCTAAAACTTTGTCAGCTTTTCTTTCCTGGTTTTTTTGATAACCAGTATAAACACTTACCAATAAAACTATTGAGGCTGCTACAGATAACCATTTCAAATTCCACTTTTTAGATTTTAATTGAATGGTTTTTGTAAAACGCTCGTTTTTACTGGCTGAAAAATATCCGAATAACGATTCGTATTCTTGTAAATGCGGAGCTACATTACCACTTAAAAAATAGTTTTTCAACTCTTTTTCTTCTGCAATTGTAGTTTCTGCATCCAAATATTTTTCCAACAACTTTTCTATGTTAGCTAATTCCATAATTATGTTGTAATGTTAATTGTTCTCTAATTGTTTTTCTTGCTCTTGATAATGAAACTCTAACAGCTGTTGGGTTTATATTCAACATTTTTGCTATTTCTTCAAATTCGTATTCTTCAATATCTCTAAGCTGTATTATTAATTTTTGTTGTTCTGGTAAGTTCTCAATCAGTTTATGGACCAAACTTACACTGTCATTTAATTCAATCCGTTTTTGTAATGATGTGCCGGTTTCTTTATAGTTACTATGAACGAGTTTTAAATTACTAGCTTGTTTCGATTTTAACCTGTCAAAACAATAATTTTTTGTCATTGTCATAGCAAATGCTTCAATGCTATTATAATCCTTTAATTTCGACTTATTTTTCCATAACTTAAAATACAACTCTTGTGTTGCATCTTCGGCTTCTTCAGTTGATATAAGTAATCTTTTCGCCAATCGAAATACTTTATCCTTAAAGGGCATTACGGTTTTTAAAAACTCCGATTGCTTCATTTTTAAGTTTGGTTTTAACTTTTTTTGTCACTTACACAATTATGACGAGTGTGTTCCGTTTTTGTAACATCAATATTAATAAATTGCATTTAAATTTAATATATTGCAACATAATTTTATAAAATTATATAATTAAATATGAAAAAAATAAACTATCTAATTGGTCTTTATCTACTTTTATTAATTGTTTCGATTAGTTGTAATAAAAATAATGATGAACCTATAAGGCATACAAAAAACTATGATTTTTCTACAGTAGAAATTCAAGATTTTATTTGGGAAGGATTAAATACCTATTATTTATGGAAAGCTAATGTTCCCAATTTAGCTGATACAAAAGACGATACAAATTCAACTTATTTTGATTTTTTGAATTCATATACGAAACCAAATGAGTTTTTTGAAAGTTTAATTTATAACAGGCAAAGTACCGATAAATGGTCCTGGATTGTTGATGACTATGTAGCTTTAGAAAATTCTTTTCAAGGAATTAGCACTAGTAATGGTATAGAATACAGATTATCGTATGAAACTGATAGTGATGTAAATGTTTTAGGCTATGTACTATATGTACTTCCAAATTCTGATGCTTCAACAAAAGATGTAAAACGAGGGTATGTATTTAATTCAATTAATGATACGCGATTAACAATTAATAATTATAAATCGTTATTGGCACAAGACACCTACACTCTAAATTTTGGAGATATTAATGGAGGGAATCCTATTTTAAACGGTAAATCTGTTGAATTAACAAAAAGTGAATATCATGAAAATCCAGTTTATATTACAAAATCCTTCGATATTGGTGGGAAAAAAATTGGATATTTAATGTACAATAGCTTTACTAGTAATTATGATCCTGAATTAAATACTGCATTTGAACAATTGAAGACAGATGGAGTTTCAGAATTGGTACTTGACCTTCGTTATAACGGTGGCGGATCTGTACAAAGCTCAGTTTATTTATCAAGTTTAATAACTGGTCAATTTAATGGGCAATTATTTGCTAAAGAAAAATGGAATGCTGGAATTCAGGAATGGTTTGAAGCGAATCACCCAGATTGGATTGAAAATAACTTCACAAACGAACTAGTTATTAAAGATGAGAATGGAGCCGTAGTTTTGCAAGAAAGTTTGAATAGTTTAAACTTAACCAATTTATATGTTATTACAAGTAGTGGTTCTGCATCCGCTAGTGAATTAGTTATAAATGGATTGAATCCATATATTAATGTAGTTACTATTGGAACAAAAACTCATGGAAAATATACTGGATCCATTACTTTATATGATTCTGATACTTTTGGAAGAACTGGTGATAATTTAAATTCAAATCATACTTGGGCAATTCAACCTATTGTGTTGGAAACAGTAAATAAAATTGGAGTAAATGATAAAGATGGGTTTGATCCTACTTTCGAAGTAATTGACCGTGTTTCCCTTATGCAGGAATTAGGAAATGAAAACGAACCATTATTAGCAAAAGCGATAGAATTAATAACTGGAGTTGCTGCCCGTTCAGCGAAATCAACAAAACCGCCGTTGAGTCTTAAAAAAGTTTTTGATTCGAAAGAATTAAAAAGGTTTGGAAATGATATGTATGTAGAAAAAGATTTTCCAATTGACTTTATAAAAAGGAAATTAAACAAAAATTAAAATTAAAAAGGCAGGTTTTTCTGCCTTTTTTTATGAATAATAAACAAAATTATTTTAGTTACTTTTGTTAGTACTAAAGCCATATATCAATGAGAATTTTTAAAATATTAGTAGTATTATTCTTAATTTTCACAAGTTGCAAAGATGAATATATTACTCGTGAATCAATAAAAGTAACAATTCATAAATTTAAGTTAGACAGTACAAGTGTCCGAGCTATTGAAATTGTAAATGATTCAACAGTTGTTTATGCAGGTTCTATAGGTGATATAGGAATTATTACTGGATCTGGAGAATTAAAAGCTACTAAAAAAATAATTACTGATTCCATTATACCTCACTTTAGAGCTTTAGATTATACAAAAAAAGCTATTTACGCTTTAAATGTGAGTAATCCAGCATTGCTTTATCAGTACAAAAATGATAGTATTGAAATTGTTTATAAAGAAGAAAACGAAAAAGTATTTTACGATTCGATGAAGTTTTTCGATGAATTAAATGGTATTGCAATTGGTGATCCTACAGAAAACTGTTTATCCATTTTAATCACTCGTGATGGTGGTGAAACGTGGGGAAAAATAAATTGTGAGGACTTACCTAAGGTTGAAGAAGGTGAAGCCGCATTTGCTGCGAGTAACACAAATATTGCTATTGTTGGAAAAAATGCTTGGCTTGTAACCGGTGGTTTAAAAGCTAGAGTTTTTCATACTTCAGATATGGGTTTAACGTGGAAAGTATTTGAAACACCAATTATTCAAGGTAAAAATACTTCTGGAATTTATTCTGTTGCATTTAACGATGGGTATCAGGGAATAATTTGCGGAGGAGATTTTACCGATAAATTTGGTAATTCTGCAAATAAAGCAACAACAACTGATGGTGGTAGAACCTGGAAAGTTGTAGCTGAAAATGAAGCTCCTAATTATGTGAGCTGTGTGCAATATGTTCCTGAAACTGATGGAAAAGAACTTTTTGCAGTTTCTACGAATGGTATTTTCTTTTCAAATGATGAAGGTTCTTCTTGGAAAAAAGTAAGTGATGAAGGGTTTTATTCAATTCGAATTGTGAATAAAAATACTGCTTGGTTATCTGGTGAAGAAGTAATTGCAAAAATGATGATTCAATAAAATAAAATTTTTAAAAATGAAAATTTACAGTCTTTTTGTTTTCGTTTTAATGTTAGCCTTTAGCTGTTCAAACAAATCAGAATTAAGTAAATCATTTAATTGTGAAACTTCAGAAATTAAAAACGATAAGGAATATTTAGATTTTAAAAATAACTTTAAGTTAAAGCTACCAAGTACTTGGAAAACAAATAAATACTACAGTGAATTTCAATCTGAAATTTTTTCTGCAGACACTACAAAGCAGCTATCTGAATCTTTTATTTTCGATGCTTCCTATAATTTTGGAAATTTAAAACTTGATGCTGATTATGTTAAAAAAACAGATTCAGTTTTACGCATGAATAATTTAGAGAAAATAAAATCTGGTCAAATTTTATTTCAAAATAAACCTGCTCTTTGGTATGTTGTAAAAGGAAAGAAAAATGGATTTCCATATCATCAGTTCAATTTGATGGTTGAAAATACCGAAACAACATATTTTTCAGTCTATTCAGAAATTTACGGAGATAAGAATATAGAAGAGCGTATTTGTGAATCCATCTCAATTATTGATAAAATTGAATTTTTGCAATAATTTAAGAGATATAGATTGTAAAAACTTAACTGAATACTTACTTTTGATGAAAATTTTAAAATAATGCAAAAAATAATAGATCGTTTCGTAAAATATATTAAGATTGATACCCAATCTGACGCGGAAAACCCAGCGTTCCCAAGTACTGAAAAACAATGGGATTTGGCACGAATTTTAGTTGAGGACCTTAAAGAAATTGGTATGCAGGATGTTACTTTAGATGACAACTGTTATATTATGGCTACACTTCCTTCAAATGTTGATTTTAAAGTGCCAGTAATTGGTTTTGTTGCTCATATAGATACAAGTCCAGATTATACAGGAACTAACGTGAATCCTCAATTTCATCCAAATTACGATGGAAAGGATATTGTATTAAATAAAGAGCAAAACATTGTATTATCTCCAAGTTATTTTGAGGATTTATTATTATACAAAGGTCAAACGCTTATTACTACAGACGGTACTACCTTATTAGGTGCCGATGATAAAGCTGGAGTTACGGAAATTGTTTCGGCAATGGAGTATTTAATTAACCATCCAGAAGTAAAACATGGAAAAATTAGAATTTGCTTTACACCAGATGAGGAAGTTGGAAAAGGAGCTCATCTTTTTGATGTAGAAAAATTTGGCGCTGAATGGGCTTATACAATGGATGGAAGTCAAGTTGGTGAATTGGAATATGAAAACTTTAACGCAGCTGGAGCTAAAGTAATTGTGAATGGTAAAATAGTTCATCCAGGATATGCAAAAGGAAAAATGATAAATTCTATGCTAATTGCGAATGAGTTTATTTCAAGGCTTCCAAAAAATGAAATTCCACAAGAAACTGAAGGCTACGAAGGGTTTTATCATTTATGTGATATGGAAGGTGAAGTTGAAAAAACTAATTTAGAGTATATTATTAGAGATCACGATTTAAAATTATTTGAAGAACGCAAAGCTGTTTTTCAAAAAATTGCGGACGATTTAAATAAAGAACTTGGTAGTGATTTAATTGAAGTTACTATAAAAGATCAATACTTTAATATGCGTGAAAAAATTGAGCCAGTAATGCATATTGTTGATATTGCTGAAGAAGCAATGAAACAGTTAAACATTAAACCACTAATAAAAGCAATTAGAGGTGGTACAGATGGCTCACAATTATCATATAAAGGATTGCCATGTCCAAATATTTTTGCTGGAGGTCATAATTTTCATGGGCGTTATGAATATGTAGCAGCTGAAGCAATTCAATTAGCTACGGATGTAGTTGTGAAAATTGCTGAAATTACTGCTGAGAAAGCGAAAAAATAATACTATAAACATAAATGAAAAACTCCTGACTCTATTGTTAGGAGTTTTTTTTATATAAAATTTTTCACCAAGAATTTAATCTGCTATTTAAGAACTACCATGTTTGAAATAATGAGTTTTTTAAGGATTTTGACTATTTATTGTTTAAATATTTAACAACTTGTTAATTATTGTTATTTAATGAAAATATATTTTAAAAATTGATTTGCTTTTTTACATTTGGAGCTTCTAAAAAAAAATAAATGGACAATCAATTATTAGTGTCTCTTTCCGAAAAATACGGAAGTCCACTTTATGTATATGATTCTGAAAAAATTATTTCTCAATACAACAGAATTACAGATGCTTTTTCTTCAGTTAAAAGCTTAAAATTAAATTATGCGGTTAAAGCAAATTCAAACATTAGTATTTTAAAATTATTTAAAAAGCTAAATTCGGGAATTGATACTGTATCCATTCAAGAAATGAAATTAGGTTTAGAGGCAGGTTTTGCACCTGAGAATATTATTTTCACTCCAAATGGAGTTTCATTAAAGGAAATTGAAGAAGTTTCTAAATTGGGCGTTCAAATAAATATTGATAACATCTCTATTTTAGAACAATTTGGTCACCACTACCCTAATATTCCTGTTTGTATCCGAATAAATCCACACATTATGGCTGGTGGAAATCATAAAATTTCTGTAGGGCATATAGATTCTAAATTTGGAATTTCCATTCATCAATTACCTCTTATTAAAAGAGTTGTTGAAAATACGGGGATGCTAATTAATGGAATTCATACTCATACCGGGTCTGATATTTTGGATATTGATGTTTTTTTAGCAGCAACCGAAATTATTTTAAACACTGCCAAAGATTTTAAAGGGCTGGAATTTATAGATTTAGGAAGTGGATTTAAAGTGCCTTATAAAAATGGAGATATTTCTACCAATATTGAAGAATTGGGAGAACGTTTATCGAAAAGGTTCAATAGTTTCATAAAAGAATATGGAAAAGAGTTGACATTAATGTTTGAACCAGGGAAATTTTTAGTAAGTGAGGCAGGTTACTTTTTAGCTCATGTAAATGTGGTTAAACAAACAACTTCTACTGTTTTTGCTAGCGTGGATTCAGGTTTTAATCATTTAGGTCGCCCAATGATGTATGATTCTTATCACCATATTCATAATATTTCTAAACCTTATGGTAGAGAGCGCTATTATTCGGTGGTAGGATATATTTGCGAAACAGATACTTTTGGGAGTAATCGAAGAATAAGTGAAATCACGGAAGGTGATGTACTTTGCTTTAACAATGCAGGTGCTTATTGTTTTTCAATGGCTTCTAATTACAACTCTCGATTTAAACCAGCTGAAGTCTTAGTTTATAATGGCAATGATTATTTAATACGGAAAGAAGAAACTTTTGAAGATTTATTAAAGAATCAGGTAATTATCGATATAGAATAATAAAAAACTCCGGAATAAATTTCGGAGTTTTTTATTATTCCTAAATTATTTAATGTAATAATAGGTAGAATATAGTTTGTAAGCTTTTAAAATGTTTTTTTTGTAAAAATAACGGCTTTTCGTTATTGTTTTAAAAAAACGAGTACCTTTGAAGTATGCAAATTCAAAAGTCAAATAAAAATATTCCAAACACAATACAATTGTGTGACTATATTATTGCTACAACTTCTACAATTATCACAACCCGTTAGGGGTTCTATTCTATTCATATCGCCGTTACATATTAGTTTTCATACAAATGAAACTAGGAATATTATTAAATATAAAATTCAGATTAAAAGTGATTTTATTATTTTTTACATCGCTTTTTCATTAAAAAATATTAAAAAATGAAAGTATTAAAATTCGGAGGATCATCCGTTGCATCTTCAGAAAACATCAATAAAGTAATAAACATTGTAAAAGAAAGTTCGAATACTAATAAAGTAGCTGTTGTAGTTTCTGCATTAGGAGGTGTTACGGATTTATTATTGGAAGCGGGAAATTTAGCTTGCAAAGGAGATGAAAGCTATTTACATAGTTTTAAAATTATAGAAGAAAGACATTTAAATATAATTCGAGAGCTGATTCCAGTTAGCAATCAAAGTGGTGTTTTGAGTCATGTGAAAAAGATGTTAAATAAATTAGAAAACACTTTAGAAGGAGTCTTTTTAATTAACGAATTGTCACCAAAAACATCAGATAAAATTGTGAGTTTTGGAGAGTTATTTTCTTCGTTCATTATTGCTGAAGCAATGAAAAAAAATGGTTTAGATGCTGAATTGAAAAATTCACAAGAATTAATCGTTACAAATGATAATTTTTCAAACGCCTCAGTAAAATTTGATACAACAAATAAGAATATAGAAAGTTTTTTTAAGCAAAATAAACATAAAGTTGTTGTTTTACCTGGATTCGTTGCTAAAACAGAACAAGGTGAAGTTTCAACTTTGGGTCGTGGTGGTTCTGATTATACTGCTGCAATTATTGCTTCAGCAACAAATTCATCAATATTAGAAATTTGGACTGATGTTAGTGGAATGTTTACTGCGAATCCAAAAGCAGTAAAAGAAGCCTTCCCAATTAAAAATATTTCTTACCATGAGGCGATGGAATTGTCTCATTTTGGAGCAAAAGTGTTATATCCTCCTACAATTCAACCGGTATTAAAAAAAGAAATTCCTATTTGTATTAAAAATACATTTGATGCCAAAGCTGAAGGTACTTTAATTACAAAAGTGTCTTCAAATACAGATCCTATAAAAGGAATTAGCCACATTGAAGATATGGCATTAATTACCCTTGAAGGAAGTGGAATGATTGGTATTCCTGGATTTTCAAAACGTTTATTTGAAGCTTTATCTTCTCAAAAAATAAATGTTTCATTAATTACTCAGGCATCTTCAGAACATTCAATTTGTATTGCAATTAATAATGCAGATGTTGACAAAGCAAAAGAAGCAATTGATTTAGAATTTAGTTATGAAATGGAACTTCATAAAATAAATGAGTTATCAATTGAAAAAAATAATGCCATCATTGCATTGGTTGGTGATAATATGAAAAGTCACCAAGGAATTAGTGGAAAAATGTTTAGCACTTTAGGTAGAAACAACGTAAATATTAGAGCAATAGCTCAAGGTGCTTCGGAAAAAAATATATCTGCAGTAATTTCTCATAAAGACATAAAAAAAGCGTTAAACGCTTTACATGCTGCATTTTTTGAGGATCAAACTAAACAATTGAACTTATTTGTGGTTGGTGTTGGTAATGTTGGAGGTAAATTAATTGAACAAATTAGAAAACAACAAAACTATTTATTAGAAAATTTAAAAATACACGTTCGCGTAATTGCTTTAACAAATTCTAAAAAAATGGCTTTTAATGAAGATGGTATCGATTTAGAAAACTGGAAAAGTGCTTTAGATAAAGGTGAACCTTTAAATATGGATGGTTTCCACAACAAAGTAACTGAACTAAATTTTAGAAACAGCATTTTTGTGGATAATACTGCAAATGAAAGTATTTCAAACTTATATGCTTCGTATTTAAAAGAAAGTGTTGCCGTAGTTACTTGTAATAAAATTGCCTGTTCTTCTAATTATTCTAACTATCAAAAGTTAAAACAATTGGCTCGTGAGTACAATGCTCCGTTCTTATTTGAAACAAATGTTGGAGCTGGTTTACCTATAATTGACACACTTAAAAATTTAATAGCTTCCGGAGATAAAGTAACTAAAATACAGGCAGTTCTGTCTGGTAGCTTAAACTTTATATTTAATAATTTTAATTCAGACTCTTCCTTTTATGAAGTTGTAAAACAAGCTGGTATTGAGGGGTATACTGAACCAGATCCAAGAATAGATTTGAGTGGTGTAGATGTAATGCGAAAAATTTTGATTTTGGCTCGTGAAAGCGGAACACGTTTAGAGTTGAATGATATTAGGAATAATTCTTTCTTACCAAAAGCATCATTAGATGCTAAATCCGTTCCAGATTTTATGGAAACTCTAAAAACGGAAGCAGCACATTTTAATGAAATTCAAAATAAAGCAGCTAAAAATAATTGCAGACTAAAATTTGTGGCTGAATTTGATAATGGTTCTGCAAATGTTGGTTTACAAGAAATCCCTTCAAATCATCCATTTTATAATTTAGATGGAAGTGATAATATTGTATTGTTTTTTACTGAAAGATATAGCAAACAACCTTTAATTATAAAAGGAGCTGGTGCAGGAGCTGATGTTACTGCATCTGGTTTATTCGCTGATATCATTAGAATTGGAAATAACTAAGATTATGAATGAGTTAAAAATTTTTACCCCGGCAACTATAGCAAATGTTTCTTGTGGTTTTGATGTGTTAGGTTTAGCATTAGATACCGTTGGTGATGAAATGACCATAAAAAAAGTGGCTCAAAAAGGGATTCGAATTACAAAAATAACAGGACAAAAGTTACCTTTAGAAACTTATAATAATGTTGCAGGTGTTGCTGCTTTAGCATTAATTACTGAAATAAATTGCGAATGTGGATTTGAAATTGAAATTGATAAGAGAATAAAACCAGGAAGTGGTATTGGAAGCAGTGCAGCAAGTTCGGCTGGTGCTGTTTGGGCTATAAATGAATTATTAGGAAAGCCTTTTGGAATTATAGATTTAGTTCGTTTTGCAATGGAAGGTGAACGTTTAGCTACTGGTGTTCCCCACGCAGATAATGTTGCTCCTGCCCTTTTTGGTGGATTCACATTAGTGAGAAGTTATGATCCTTTAGATATAATTAGTATTCCTACTCCAGAGGAGCTTTACGCTACGGTAATTCATCCTCAAATTGAAGTAAAAACGGCTGCTGCTCGTGAGATACTAAAAGATACAGTACCTTTAAAAGATGCTATTAAACAATGGGGAAATGTTGGTGGATTAATAAGCGGCTTATATTCAGAAGATTATGGATTAATAGGAAGGTCATTAGAGGATCATATAATAGAACCCATTCGTTCTATCTTAATTCCTGCTTTTGATGCGGTAAAACAAAATTCCATAAAGGCAGGTGCATTAGGCTGTGGTATTTCAGGATCGGGACCTTCTATTTTCGCATTAAGTAAAGGAGAAGAAACAGCTTTAAAAGTTGCTGAAGCTATGAAGTTGGTATATGAAAAAGTAGGTATCGATTACGATATCCACGTTTCAAAAATAAACAAACAAGGAATAAAAATCTTAGAAAGCAAATAATATGAACTTTTATAGTTTAAATAAAAAAGCACCAAATGTATCTTTCAAAGATGCAGTAATTAAAGGGTTGGCTCCTGATAAAGGATTGTACTTTCCTGAAAGTATTACACCATTAGGAAAAGGGTTTTTCAATCATATTGAATATTTTAGCAATAATGAAATTGCGTATGAAGTTATAAAACAGTTTATTGGAGATGAAATTCCTGAAAAAGAATTAAAAGAGATTATTGCCGAAACAATGGTTTTTGATTTTCCAATAGTTGAAATTGAAAAAAATATTTCAACATTAGAATTGTTTCACGGACCAACAATGGCTTTTAAAGATGTTGGAGCACGTTTTATGGCACGTTGTTTTGGATATTTTAATAAAGATAAAAGCTCCAAAAAAGTGACTGTTTTAGTTGCTACATCTGGTGATACAGGAGGAGCTGTTGCAAGTGGTTTTTTAGGTGTTAAAGGTGTTGATGTGGTTATTTTATACCCAAGCGGAAAAGTAAGTGATGTTCAAGAAAAACAATTAACTACTTTAGGAAGAAACATTAAAGCGTTAGAAGTTGATGGAACTTTTGATGATTGCCAGGCAATGGTTAAGCAAGCTTTTTTGGATACTGAATTAATATCAATTAAAAATTTAACTTCAGCAAATTCAATTAATGTTGCTAGATGGTTACCACAAATGTTTTACTTTTTTATTGCTTATAAACAATTAAAAAGAAAGCATCAAGAATTGGTTTTTTCTGTTCCTAGTGGAAATTTTGGAAATATTTGCGCAGGACTAATGGCTCAGCAATTGGGATTGCCGGTTAAACAATTTATTGCTACTACCAACGTAAATGATATTGTTCCTAACTTTTTAGAAACAGGTATATATACGCCTAAACCTTCTAAACAAACAATTTCAAATGCAATGGATGTTGGAGATCCAAGTAATTTTGTTCGAATTTTGGAAATTTATAAGAATGATATTAAAAAACTGAAAGAAAATTTAACATCATATTCTTTTACCGATGAAGAAACTCGGGAAGCAATGAAGGAAATTAAAAATAAGTCGGGATATATTGCCGATCCTCATGGTGCTGTTGGATATTTAGGACTAAAAAAATACTTAGAACACAATAAGGCTCAGGGAATATTTTTAGAAACTGCGCATCCAGTAAAATTTTTAGATGTTGTTGAACCTGTTTTAAATGAAACAATTGAATATCCTCAGCAAATATTAAATGTTATGAATAAGAAAAAAGTATCAATTGAAATTTCTACTTATGAAGAGTTAAAACAATATTTGATGAAATCGTAAACAATAAATTTTAAAATAAAAATAGTAGATTAGCTAGATAAAAATCATTTTATGAAAAATTATCTAGCTTTTCTATTTTGTATAATTGCACTTAACTTATTTTCTCAAAACGTCTTAAAATTTGATGCTTCAAAAGAAAGTGTGAAAGCAACTATTCTAGATGTAAGTTGGATTGCTGGTTATTGGCTTGGTGAAGCTTTTGATGGTAAAACAGAAGAAGTTTGGACAAATCCACTTGGAAATGCTATGATGGGTTCTTTTAAATTAGTAGTCAATAATGTAATTCAGTTTTATGAATTATGTACTATTTCAGAAGAAAATGAGACGTTAGTGTTTAGATTAAAACATTTTCATAACGATTTAAAAGGTTGGGAAGAAAAAGATGAAATTATTGAAGCCCAACTTATTAAAATAGAAAACAATAAGGCTTATTTTCATAATTTTACTTTTGAAAGAATAAGTGAAACTGAATTAAATATTTATGTTTTGTTTGAAGAAACAACTGGAAATGAAACTGAAATGAAATTTAATTATAAATTAAAAAGTTAAATGAAAATGAAGCCGAAATTTGAGACGTTAGCCATAAAAAGTACAGAGAATACATTTCATAACTCCGAGCCAGTTAGTACACCTATTTATTTATCAAGTACTTATAAAAGGAATGAGGACGGTTCATACAATAATGACTTTGTGTATTCCAGAACTAATAATCCGAATCGGGCTATTGTAGAGAAAAGTATTGCTCAATTGGAGAGTGGAAAGTTTGCTTTCGCATTTTCTTCTGGTATGGCGGCAGTTAGTTCTGTAATTCAAAGCTTAAAATATGGAGACCATATTTTATTACCAGATGACATTTACTATGCTATTAAAAAATTAATGGATGAAGTTTTTGCTCAATGGGGAATTACTTATGACTTAGTTGATATGACTAATTTACATTCCATTGAGAAATTTATAAAACCTTCAACTTCATTAATTTGGATTGAATCTCCATCTAATCCTCAATTAAAAATTAGTGATATTAAAGCAATTTCAGCTATAGCACATAATAGTAACGCAATTTGTGTTGTAGATAATACTTGGTCTACTCCTGTTTTTCAAAATCCATTAAAATTGGGTGCAGATATTGTAGTTCACTCATCAACTAAATATTTTGGAGGTCATAGTGATGTTGTTGGAGGTTGTATAGTGCTTAATGATGAAAAAAAAGCTGATAAAATTAAATCTATTCAAAATTTATCAGGTGCTATTCCATCCCCATTTGATTGTTGGCTAATTGCCAGAGGAATTCAAACGCTTCATTTAAGGGTTACAAAACAAGCTGAAAACGCTTTTAAATTAGCGGAATACCTTGAGAGTCACCCAAAAATAGAAAAGGTATTATATCCAGGGTTAGAGAGTCATCCACAGCATTTAATAGCTAAAAAACAGCAACATTATGGTTTTGGAGCAATGCTTTCGGTACTAATTAAAGGAACAATAGAAGAAACTATTATAATTTCAACAAAGTTAAAGTACTTTACTTTAGCAACTAGTTTAGGAGGTGTAGAAAGCCTTGTAGAGCATAGAAAGTCTGTTGAAGGAGAAAATAGTCCTACACCAAATAATTTATTACGAATTTCAGTTGGTATTGAGAATATTGATGATTTAATTGACGATTGGAAAAATGTTCTTCAGTTACAAATTAAATAATTTACTTAATTTAAAATCGGTAAATTAAAGTTGTCTAATGCACTTGGTAATTTCATCGCGGCTTCAATGTCATCCGATTTTCTTGGCGCCATACTAGATAAAATGACTGGACCATCTTTGGTAACCAATATATCATCTTCAATTCTAACCGCAATACCCCACCACTTTTCATCACACGGACTTCCAAATGGAATATAAATACCTGGTTCAACTGTTATAACCATATTTTCTTCAAAAGAATTATAATTTCCAGGGTCGTGTACATCTAAACCAATATGATGAGAAGAACCGTGAGGGTAATATGTATGGTATGATTTTTCAGATTCAATAATTCCTAAATCGGCCAATCCTTTATTTATTATTTTTTGAGTTGTTTTATGATTTTCACTAAACTTACCTCCTATTTTAGTTTTTGAAATACTAGCTTCCTGAGCTTCGTAAACAATATCATATATTAATTTTTGCTCTGGTGAAAATTTTCCATTAGCAGGAATAGTTCTTGTAATATCTGCAGTATAACCGTGGTATTCAGCGCCCAAATCCATTAAAATTAGGTTATTATCTCCAGTTTGCGTTTTGTTATTTTCAACATAATGCAAAATACAACCATTATTACCAGCTCCAACAATTGAAGGGTAGCCTTCGTATTCTGCTCCGTATTTTTTATAAACAAACTCATGAACTCCTTGAACTTCAGTTTCCGACATATTTGGATGCATCGCTTTCATTATTTCAAGTTGTCCAACCGCAGAAATCTCAACAGCTTTTTTTATTAATATAAGTTCATCTTTCGTTTTTATTTCTCTTAAGGAAGCAGTAATCTCAGTTAAAGTTTTGGTATCTATTCTTTTATTAGTTTTTTTAGGAATATCTTTTTGTAATGGTGAGTTCAATTCTTTTAAATCATAAGAAATTTTTTCTTTGAATGTTTTTATCAAATCGTATAAATCTGCTTCACTTCTGGTATCTCTAACATCGTTTTCAAAATTTTGAAAAAGAATTTTGTCAAATTTCGAAAAATCTAAATCATAACTTTTAAAATCCCCCCCATTATAAACAACTCTAAATCCTAAATTATCCTGCGCTCCAATTATACCTAGTCTTTTCCCATTCCACATTTCAGCAAAGTCATTTTTTTCCTGAACAAAAAGAACTTCGTTAAACGTTTTATTGTTAATAGTTTGATTTTCTTTAAATATAAAAAGCAATGCATGTGGTTCCTTATAACCAGTTAAGTAATAAAAGTTTGGATCCTGATGATACACATATTCTACATCGTTAGATCTATTTCTTACTGGGTTGGCAAAAAATACAGAAACACTCTTTTTTGGTAAGGCTTCCCTAAGTTTTTCTCTCCTTTCTTTATGAAATTCTTTTGATAAATAATCTTGAGGTAAATAATTTTCTTGCCCATAAATAATTGTGAAACTTAAAGAAAATAGCAGTAAAAAAAAGTTATAAAACTTCATATTTTGAATATACTTATTGATTTTAATATCAAATATAGCAAAATCTATGTTTTAAGTTCATTTTTGTTTAAATGAAGAAAGTAACCACAGACATTAATTAAAATGTAATATATAGAATTGCAAAAAGGTAAATTAATATCAATTGAATTCTTCAATATTTATTACTTTTGTTACAAATTATTTTAGATGAAAAATACTGCATTAACACATATACATGAATCATTAGGTGCAAAAATGGTGCCTTTTGCAGGGTACAATATGCCTGTACAATATGAAGGAATTAATATAGAACATGAAACTGTTAGAAATGGTGTTGGTGTTTTTGATGTTTCTCATATGGGTGAATTTTATTTGAAAGGAAAAAATGCATTAGCTCTTATTCAAAAAGTAACATCAAATGATGCTTCATTATTACATGATGGTAAAGTTCAATATAGTTGTTTACCTAATAATGACGGAGGAATTGTAGATGATTTATTGGTTTACAGAATATCTAATGAAGAATATTTACTAGTTGTAAACGCCTCTAATATAGAAAAAGATTGGAACTGGATTTCGCAACATAATGATTTAGGTGTTGAAATGACTAACAGTTCTGATGAAATTTCTCTATTAGCAATACAAGGACCAGATGCTGCAGAAGCATTACAATCTTTAACTTCTCTCGATTTATTTAAAATGAAGTATTACAATTTTCAAATTGGCACTTTTGCTGGTGTCGAAAATGTAATCGTATCTGCAACAGGTTATACCGGTTCTGGAGGTTTTGAAATTTATTTTAAAAATGGTGATGCTGAAAAAATTTGGAATGCAATTTTTAAAGCAGGTGTTGATTTTGGGATTAAACCAATTGGATTAGCGGCTCGTGATACGTTAAGATTGGAAATGGGATTCTGTTTATATGGTAATGACATAAACGACACAACTTCTCCTATTGAAGCTGGTTTGGGTTGGATTACAAAATTTTCTAAAGATTTTGTAAATGCCGAAATGTTAAAGAAACAAAAAGAAGAAGGTATTACTAAAAAATTAGTCGCATTTGAAATAACTGAAAAAGGCATTCCAAGACATGGCTATGAAATAGTAAATGAAAAAGGAGAAGTAATTGGTGAAGTAACCTCAGGAACTATGAGTCCATCTCTTAAAAAGGGAATTGGAATGGGTTATGTTACCAAAGAATTATCAAAAATTGGTACTCCAATATTTATTCAAATAAGAAATAAGGCAATTCTAGCTTCTATAGTGAAATTGCCATTTTACAAAGGTTAAAAGTTTTCTGGAATTTTTCCGTGAACACCTTCATAAAATTTATAAAAGGAGTTAAAGTCTTTTTCCATATCATCAGTTGTATAGAATGGTTCAGAGATTTTAACTTCTTTGTCTTTAAAGTTAAAAGTGATCATTACAATAGGAACATTTGCCCCTTTCGCGATATAATAAAAACCTGTTTTCCATTTATCAACTTTTTTCCTAGTTCCTTCTGGAGACAAGGCTAATATAAAATTTTCACGGCTATTGTAAATATTAACAATAGCATCTACCTTATTTGTGCTTTGACTTCTATCAATTGGAGTTCCTCCTAGCCATCTAAAAATAAATCCGAAAGGAGGTTTAAATAAAGACGCTTTACCTATGTAATTTGCAGGTAATCCTTCAGCAAATTTTATAGCAACTCCTAAAGGGAAATCTTGCCAATGCGTGTGTGGAGCAGCAATTAAAACGTATTTTTTTAAATCTTTAGGAAAACTTCCAACTGTTTTCCAACCAAATAGTTTGTATAAAACAAATCGTGCAAATAATTTCATGTCGTTGTTAATAACTCCGTTTTTATTTTTAAAGTGTGGGTTATTATGGCAAATATAAAACTCTTACTTTTATAATCTAATTAAATTTGAAATGACTGCATATATTTTATACTTCGTAATTGCTTTATTATTCTTAATTATAGGGTTTATTATAGGAAAATTATTAACTAAAAACAGCTTGGAAAAGTTAACAACTGAATTAGAAATAAGAAATAATCTATTACTTGAAGAAAAGGAAGTTAATCGTAATAATATCAATACTTTAATTGTTGAAAATAATCAATTAAATAATGATAAACATGAGATTGATTTACGGTTTACTCAAAAAGTTTCAGAGTTTAAAAATTTAGAAGAAAAATTATTAGAGAATAAAGCTGAAGTAGAAAAATTACAAGATAAATTTTCTAAAGATTTTGAAATTTTAGCGAATAAAATTTTAGAAGAGAAATCTTCCAAGTTTACAGAGCAAAATCAAGAAAATATTAAAAGAATTTTAAATCCGTTACAAGAAAGAATTCAAACATTTGAAAAAAAAGTTGAAGATACCCATAAAGAAAGTATCGATTACCACGCTGCATTGCGTCAACAAATTGTGGGCTTAAAAGATTTAAACCTTCAAATGAGTAAAGAAACTGTTAATTTAACTAAAGCGTTGAAAGGAGACAGCAAAACTCAAGGAAATTGGGGAGAATTGGTGTTAGAGCGGGTTTTAGAAAAATCTGGACTAGAAAAAGATAGAGAATATTTTGTGCAGCAAAGTTTTATAAATGATGAAGGAAAAAGAATACTACCAGATGTGGTTATTCATTTACCTGACAATAAAAAAATGATAATTGACTCAAAAGTTACTTTAACGGCTTACGAACAATATGTAAATGCTGATGATGATAATGAAAAAGAAAAGTTTATAAAAGAGCATGTAAATTCTTTAAAACGTCATATTGAAGATTTAAGCGAAAAGAAATATGAAGACATTTACAAAATTGAATCACCAGATTTTGTGTTGCTTTTCATTCCTATTGAGCCTGCCTTTGCTGTAGCTTTAAATTCTGACAGTCAATTATATAACAAGGCATTTGAAAAAAATATAGTTATTGTTACACCTACTACTCTGTTGGCAACTTTACGTACAATTGATAGTATGTGGAATAATGAAAAACAACAACGGAATGCTATCGAAATTGCGATTCAAGCTGGTAGATTATATGATCAATTCGTTAATTTAACGGAAGATTTAATTAAGGTTGGTAATCAATTAAGAACTGTACAAGGCTCTTATGACACTTCAATGAAAAAACTTACAGGAGCAGGTAATCTTATTAAGAAAGTCGATAATTTAAAGAAACTTGGTGCTAAGGGTACTAAAAACTTTAATGATAAATTATTAGAACGTGCTTTAGAAGATGAAGACTAGACTAAAGGTAATGCAGTGTTTTTAAATGTGAAATACCATATTGAGCCTGCCTATTCGCGGACTCAATATGGCAAAATTATTTTAATTTTATTTTTTAAGAATTTTTTTAAGTACAACGTCTTTATCCAATTTTCTTGTACAAAAATACCAATCTTTACAATCCATATCTTCTTTGCCTTCCATTCTATCTTCCGCAGCGCCACAAGAACCAGCAGGACCAATTATAACGTCATCTCCTGGTCTCCAATCTGCTGGAGTTGCAACACCAAATGCATCTGCAGCCTGCAATGCTACAACAACTCTATAAATTTCATCAAAGTTTCTACCTAAACTTAACGGATAATAAATTATAGCTCTAATAATTCCTTTAGGATCTATAAAAAATACAGCTCTTACAGCTTGAGTTGCAGCCTCATTAGGTTGAATCATACCATATTTTTTAGCTACATTCATAGTGATATCTTCAATCAAAGGAAACTTTACTTCAACGTTTTTCATTCCTCTGTACTCAATTTTATCTTTTATAGAACGTAACCAGGCAATATGACTGTATAAACCATCAATGGATAATCCTACGAGTTTACAATTTGCTTTTAAGAATTTTTCTTCCATTGTAGCGAATGTCATAAATTCTGAAGTACAAACTGGAGTGAAGTCTGCTGGATGGCTGAATAAAATTACCCAATCTCCTTTATAATCTCCTGGAAAATTAATAGGTCCTTGTGTTGTTGCTGCTTTAAATTCTGGAGCTTTATCTCCTATTCTAGGCATTGATGTGATTTCTTGCTGTGTTTCCATTTTTTATTATTTTAATAATTTTTATAAATAGTTTTAAAACTGTTCGTACGGAACATATCAAGTTAATCAATCTGTTATGAAAAATTGTAACTAAAATCACTTACTGAATACGTACATAAAACAAAAAATCCCGCTAAGGGCGGGATTTAAATAATATAAAAGGAAATTTATTTCTTAAAATATGAATAATGGTCTGTGAGACATCATTTCATTTACTTTTTCAGCTATTTCTTCCAATTTAGTTTCATTTTCATAATTTTGAATTACTTCATCAATAAGTTCAACAATCATTATCATATCAGCTTCTTTTAAACCACGTGTGGTTACAGCGGCTGTTCCAACTCTAATACCAGAAGTTACAAAAGGAGATTTGTCATCAAAAGGAACCATATTTTTATTTACAGTAATTTCAGCTTTTACTAATGCATTTTCAGCATCTTTTCCACTTATATTTTTATTACGTAAATCAATTAGCATACAGTGGTTATCTGTTCCTCCAGAAATAATTTCATATCCTTTCTCAACAAAAGCTTCAGCCATAGCCTCCGCATTTTTTTTAACTTGAATTTGGTAATGTAAAAAATTATCTGTCAATGCTTCACCAAAAGCAACCGCCTTTGCAGCAATAACATGTTCTAATGGTCCACCTTGATTTCCAGGGAAAACAGCAGAATCTATTAAGCTAGACATTTTTCGTAATGTTCCGTTTTTTAGTTTCAATCCAAATGGATTATCAAAATCATTTCCAATCATGATAATCCCACCTCTAGGACCACGTAACGTTTTATGAGTAGTAGTTGTTACAAAATGACAATGAGGAATAGGATCATTTAAAATACCCTTAGCAATTAAACCTGCAGGATGAGAAATATCAGCCATCAATAAAGCACCAACAGAATCCGCTATTTTCCTGAAACGCTTAAAATCAATATCTCTTGAATATGCAGAAGCACCAGCAATAATTAATTTTGGTTTTTCAGCAGTCGCAGTTTCTTGTATTTTATCATAATTTAAAACACCTGTTTCTTTTTCTACACCATAAAATGATGTTTTATATAATTTTCCTGAAAAATTAACCGGAGAACCGTGTGTAAGATGTCCACCATGTGATAAATCAAATCCTAGAATTTTATCTCCAGGTTTTAAAACAGCTTGATAAACAGCAGCGTTAGCTTGAGAACCAGAGTGTGGCTGTACATTTACATATTCTGCACCAAATAATTCTTTTGCTCTATCAATTGCAATTTGCTCTACAATATCAACAACTTCACAACCGCCATAATAACGCTTATTAGGATATCCTTCAGCATATTTATTTGTTAAAACTGAACCCATTGCCTCCATAACTTCATCACTAACAAAGTTTTCTGAAGCGATTAATTCTAAACCGTTTGTTTGTCTTTCTTTTTCTTCTTGAATTAAATCGAAGATAATTTGGTCACGTTGCATCCCTTTTTGATTTTTAAAAGTTAAAATATTGGCAAAAATAGTAATTTCATTTTTCTTTTAGAGATAAACTTATATATTTGATACTGATAAACAACTAACTTTAAAAATAGTTCATAGATATGCAAATTACAGCAAATAATCCAACAAGAAAATCTTGGCTTTCTGTTAAAGAAGGTTGTGATTTCCCAATTCAAAACATCCCTTTTGGTGTTTTTATTACAAAAGATGATATTATAACCATTGGAACAAGGATTGGTGAATTTGTAATAGATTTAGGTGCATTTCACCAGTTAGGATATTTCAATGGAATACCACTTACAGATGATATGTTCATGCAAGATTCATTAAATGATTTCATTTCGGATGGAAGAAAAACCTGGAGATTGGTTAGAAATAGAATTGCAGATGTTTTTGATGCCGAGAATCCAAGTTTAAGAGATAATACAAAGCATCGGGAAGTAATAATTTTTGATTTGGCTGAAGTTGAAATGTTGTTACCAATAAATGTTGGAGATTATACCGATTTTTATTCGAGTAAGGAACATGCAACAAACGTAGGAGTTATGTTTAGAGGTAAAGAAAATGCACTTATGCCGAACTGGCTTCATATGCCAGTTGGTTACCATGGTAGAGCTTCTTCTATCATTGTTTCTGGTACTTCCATAAGAAGACCATACGGGCAAACAATGCCAATAAATGCAACTGAACCAGTTTTTGGCCCTTCAAAACGTGTTGATATGGAGTTAGAAACTGCCTTTATTACAACTGACGTAAATAATTTAGGAGAACCAATACCAGTTGATGAAGCAAGTGAATATATTTTTGGAATGGTGCTTTTTAATGATTGGAGCGCTCGTGATATTCAAAAATGGGAATATGTACCACTAGGACCATTTCTTGGGAAAAATTTTGCTTCAACAATGTCTCCTTGGATTGTAACAATGGACGCATTGGAACCATTTAGATGTGAAAGTCCTAAACAGGAATTAAAACCACTTCCTTATTTACAACCCAAAAAACAGAATTATAGTTTTGATATAAAATTACAAGCATTTTTAGAAACGGAAAAAGGAGACGTCAATCTTTTAACGGCTTCTAATTTCAAATATATGTATTGGACAATGGAGCAGCAATTAGCACATCACACTGTAAATGGATGTAGTGTTAGAGCAGGGGATTTAATGGGGAGCGGAACTATTTCTGGACCAACCAAAGATAGTTACGGATCATTGTTAGAGCTAACTTGGGGAGGAAAAGAACCAATTACTTTGAAAGATGGTAGTTCTCGTACGTTTGTAAATGATGGCGACACCGTTACATTAAAAGGATTTTGTGAAAAAGAAAAAGTTAGAATAGGTTTTGGTGAATGCTCCGGTAAATTATTGCCGCCGGTAAAATATAAATTTTCAACGTAAATTTTAAGAAAATTAATAATCATAAATATAACCCTAAAAACAAATCGTTTTTAGGGTTATTTCGTTAAATTTGGCATTGATATTGTATCTTTATTACTTATTTATTTAAATACCCCCATTATGATTAAAAAATTACTTTTAATAATTTTATTAATTTCTATTACCAGTTGTTCTAGTGTAAAAAAAACACAAGAAGCTATAAATTATGGAAATTATGATGAAGCAATAAATATTGCTCTGAAACAATTAAGAAACAATAAAACAAAAAAAGGTAATCAAGATTACGTTGTTCTTCTTGAAGAAGCTTTTGAAAAAGTCACCATTAAAGATACTGAATTTATTACCTTTCTTGAAAGAGATGGAAATCCTGCCAATTTTGAAGGAATTTATAATACCTATTTAAATTTAAAAAATAGGCAGCAGTTAATAAAACCACTTCTACCCTTGCCTATTCATAGCAAATCTAGAAATGCTAAATTTTCGTTTAAGGATTATACAAATGCTATTTTAAATTCAAAAAATAAATTGTCTGATTATTTATATAATAAGGCTAAGGAATCTTTACTAACTTCAACTAATAAATTGGATTTCAGAAATGCTTTTGACGATTTAACATATCTTGATAAAATAAATCCGAACTATAGAGATACACATAACTTAATTGAAGAAGCTCACTTTAAAGGAACCAATTTTGTTTTTGTTTCTCTTCAAAATAAGTCGAATCAAGTAATTCCAATGCGTTTAGAAGCGGACTTGTTAAATATAGATACGTATGGAATGCAAGATCTTTGGACAGTTTATCATAATAACAGACAAGCAAAAATAAATTATGATTATCAGTTAGAAATTAATTTTAGAGATATTAATATTTCACCTGAACAAATTAAAGAAAAACAAATAATTAAAGAAAAGCAAGTTGTAGATGGTTGGAAATATTTAGAGGATAAAAATGGAGTTATTGTGAAAGATAGCTTAGGGAATCAAATAAAAGTTGATAAATTTAAAACTATTTCTTGTCGAGTAAATGAAATCACTCAGTTTAAAGCATGTCAGGTTGTAGGTCAAATTCAATATTTTGATTTAACAACAAACCAATTAATTCAAAGTTTTCCTTTAGCTAGTGAATTTATATTTCAACATCGATATGGAAATTATAATGGAGATAAAAATGCGCTGGAAGATGAGTATTTATTACTATTATCGAATAAGTTTGTTCCTTTTCCAAGCAATGAACAAATGGTTTATGATAGTAGCGAAGATTTAAAAAATAAAATAAAAAGTATTATTACACAAAATAAATTTGGCTACTAAATATTAGTAGTATCAATTAATAGGGTGTTTGAAAATTACTTCAAACACCCTTTTTAATTACGGTAGAACAATTTCTTTTAAATCTCCAGCATTGATATCGCTATGTGATCCATGGTGTATTACCTCTCCTCCTTTTATCACAACTAATTGTGGAGATTGATGAATTATATTAAATTTTGACGAAATGTCATTTGAAATATCTCTATAATTTAACAAATCTAGGTAATACGCATCAATTTCATTTACAGACAAATCAAATTCTCTTTCAAAGTTTTTAAGCACCATTCTACTAATCCCGCAACGTGTACTATGCTTAAATATTAAAGCCGGTTTATCACTTGAATTTACAATTAATTCTTCTAATTGTTTGTTGTTAGTTAAAGCAATCCAATTCATATATTCTTTTTTATTCTTTAGACAAAATGTCGTTAATTATCTGAAAAGCAGGTCAATTTGACTTATTTGCTTCTCTTTGTTGATATGGAATATTTTTTGAGTGCACAAATATAGATACAAAAAACAGAATAGTTATGGACTTTAATAAATTTACTATAAAATCGCAGGAAGTTGTTCAGAAAGCTCAACAACTTGCAGAAAGTTTTGGACATCAACAAATTGAAAATTCACATATTTTAAAAGCTATTTTTGAAGTTGATGAAAATGTAACACCTTTCATTTTAAAAAAGTTAGGTATTAATATTGAGTTATTAAAAACCTTAATAGATAGAACACTTGAGAGTTATTCTAAAGTTACCGGAGGAGGTGATGTTACCCTTTCTAGGAATGCTTCTAAAATGTTAAATACAGCCTCCATTGAAGCTAAAAATTTAAATGATGAATACGTATCAATTGAGCATTTATTAATCGCAATTTTAAACACTAAAGATACTACTTCTCAAATTTTAAAAGATCAGGGAGTAGCAGAGAAAGTATTGAAATCAGCAATTTCAGATTTAAGAAAAGGAAGTACTGTTACCTCACAAAGTGCAGAAGAAACTTATAATTCATTAAATAAGTATGCACGTAATTTAAATCAGTTGGCGAGAGACGGAAAGCTAGATCCTGTAATTGGTCGTGATGAAGAAATTAGAAGAATTTTACAAATTCTTTCACGTAGAACAAAAAACAATCCAATGCTTGTGGGTGAACCTGGAACAGGAAAAACAGCAATTGCTGAAGGATTAGCTCATAGAATTGTAAAAGGAGATATTCCTGAAAATTTAAAGGATAAACAAATTTATTCATTAGATATGGGCGCTCTAATTGCTGGTGCAAAATATAAGGGAGAATTTGAAGAACGGTTAAAATCTGTTGTGAAGGAAGTAACTTCTGCTGATGGTGGTATTGTTTTGTTTATAGATGAAATTCACACCTTAGTTGGTGCTGGTGGTGGCCAAGGAGCTATGGATGCTGCAAATATATTAAAACCTGCATTGGCACGAGGTGAACTACGAGCTATTGGTGCAACTACTTTAGATGAATATCAAAAATATTTCGAAAAAGATAAAGCTTTAGAGCGTCGTTTTCAAAAGGTAATTGTGAATGAACCAGATACTGAAAGTGCTATTTCTATATTACGTGGTATTAAAGAAAAATATGAAAATCATCATAAAGTACAAATAAAAGATGATGCAATTATTGCTGCTGTAGAACTTTCACAAAGGTATATTTCAAATCGTTTTTTACCAGATAAAGCTATTGATTTAATGGATGAAGCAGCTGCTAAATTACGTATGGAAATAAATTCAAAACCTGAAGAATTAGATGTTTTGGATCGAAAAATAATGCAGTTAGAAATTGAAATTGAAGCTATTAAGAGAGAAAAAGATGAGAAAAAACTAGCTTTCTTAAAGGAAGAAGTTGCCAATTTAAAAGAAAAACGTAATGAAATAAATGCCAAATGGGTAAGTGAAAAAGAATTAGTCGATAAGGCTCAATCAAGTAAAGAAGCAATAGAAAATTATAAATTGGAAGCTGAAAGAGCTGAACGTGATGGTGATTATGGTAAGGTAGCGGAAATTCGTTACGGTAAAATTAAAGAAGAGCAGGAAAAACTTGATATTCTTCAGAAGGAATTAGCTGAAAAACAAGATTCAGCTTTGATAAAAGAAGAAGTAACTCGCGATGATATAGCTGAAGTTGTAGCAAAATGGACAGGAATTCCTGTCACAAAAATGCTACAAAGTGATCAGGAAAAACTCTTGCATTTAGAAGATGAATTACACCATAGAGTTGTTGGTCAGGAAGAAGCCATTGAAGCAGTTGCAGACGCCGTAAGACGATCAAGAGCAGGATTACAGGATTCAAAAAGACCAATTGGTACCTTCTTATTTTTAGGAACTACTGGTGTTGGAAAAACTGAACTTGCAAAAGCGCTGGCTGAATATTTATTTGATGATGAAAATTCCATGACAAGAATTGATATGAGCGAATACCAAGAACGACATGCTGTGAGTCGTTTAGTTGGTGCACCTCCGGGATATGTTGGTTATGATGAAGGAGGACAATTAACTGAAGCTGTAAGAAGAAAACCATATTCAGTTATATTATTGGATGAAATTGAAAAAGCCCATCCTGATACATTTAATATTTTATTACAAGTATTAGATGAAGGAAGGTTAACGGATAATAAAGGTAGATTGGCCGATTTTAGGAATACGATTATTATTATGACTTCTAATATGGGATCTCAGATAATTCAAGAACGATTTGAAAAAATAAATATGGAAAATCGTGAATCTATAACAGAAACAACAAAATTGGAAGTAGTAGCACTGCTAAAACAAACAGTTCGACCTGAATTTTTAAACAGAATTGATGAGATAATTATGTTTACTCCATTAAACATTGTTGAAATTCAACAAATTGTAAGAATTCAATTAAATGTATTATTGAAAATATTGAAAGAAAAAGATATTCAAATTGAATACACTGAAGATTTGGTTGAAGCATTAGCCATTAAAGGTTTTGATCCTCAATTTGGTGCCAGACCTGTAAAAAGGGTAATTCAAAAGGATGTGTTAAATCAACTTTCAAAAGAAATTCTGGCAGGGAATATAACAGCAACCAGTCATATTTTGTTAGATGCTTTTGATGAAAAGATTGTATTTAGAAATAAATAACAACTCTTTTCTATAATAAAAACTCCTTATGAATATCCATAAGGAGTTTTTATTTACATTTTTTTATTTCCAATCTCTTGGGAATTATGAGAATAATCATTTTTAAAATTGATTTCAATCATATGAAATATTCTAAATAGTTTTTTTCTTTACATCACCTAATTATTAAAATATATATTTTTAATATTCCCAATTATTAAAAATCATTTAAATTTTTCGTACCCGATTATTAAAAATTTATTTCAGACACTGAATTTAATGTAGTGCATTATTATAAATTTTTATTAATTAAAAACGCAATATTATGAAATTTGCAAAATTATTTTTAGCAATTGGAGTGTTTACACTTCTACTTATTTTCACTCAATGTAGTAAAGATGGGATTTTTTTAGATGAATCAAGTTTAGAATTAAGTGCCAGAGGCGGGAAAAATGTAACTCATGGCTCTTCATCAGGGGAAGATGAAACAGTTGGTAACAATTTATCATTCCCTGTTATTTGGTCTGATGGAATTACAAAAGTCCTTAGAGGTAATCAAGATGAAGAACCTACTTTAAATGGAACTTGGTATGGTGTTTGGGGAGTTGACCCAATTGACCCACAAGCAGATTTATTTAGCTGTGGACCTTATATAGGAGATGAAGATCCTTGTGGAGATACTGAATATAAAGCTTATGTTCAAAAGGATGCTGCAAATGAGTGGCAAGCTTACAATGGGAATTCAGATGGAAAGCTAAACGTAGATTGGATAGATTGGGGTGATAATTTAGAATCTATAGATTGGAGTCTTAATTCTCAAGTACGTACTGAAATTGTATTATATGAAGATTTAACAACACCTGTAAAGGAATTTGCTATGCGCCATGCATCTGGTTGGGGAGTTGATGAAGTTCATGGAGTTCAAGTAGATAAAGATGGAAATCCTGTAATGGGACCAGGAACTCGAGCAACTGTTTATACGCCTAATGCTCGTTTAACCATTCAAAAACTGGAGGTTGAGGATTTAGACGAAATAAATAGTAAACTAAAATGGGTACACCAAAAAGGTTGGATTGCAACTGAAGGTAATAATGGTGTTGTAAACGAGCCATTGTTTGGTATGTCTGTTAATGAAGCTTCCGATGGTCCAGGATTTTACAATGCAGAAATTAATGTAAAAGGGAAAGTGATTTATGGTTACACCTGGAATGTTAGAAGTAAAAATGAAGGAGATGGCTATTACAGAATAACTTTTAGTTTTGATACAACTGGTGGACCTAACTTAAATACTGGCTTTGATGAAAGTTCAGCAATTATTTTACCAATAGAAGATGAAACATCAACAGATGAAGAAGGTGGAGAAAGTGGTATGGGTGCTCGCGGAGGAACTGCCGAAGTTGATCCTGTTAATAATTTAACTTATATGGATATTAAAATCATTCCAAAAACTAGCGGTTCTGGTGGATCTGGAAGTGGTGGTGGATCTGGTAGCGGTAGCGGTTCTGGTGGTGGAAACCATTAATATTTAATAAATTATTCGACTATTACAATTTAAAATAACACATAATTAAAAAAAGGCTGTTTGAAAAAACAGCTTTTTTTATGAAGATCTATCAAATAATATACTTTATTGTTTGAAAAGAGTGTTTTATCATATATATTTAAAACTAGTATTTAGCCTCTTAAAATTAAAACATGATGAAAAAAATTTTTATTTTTCTTTTCACATTAGTTGCTTTCAATAGTTATTCGCAAGTTATTGAAACAACAACTTATTATTTTATAAGACATGCTGAAAAGGAAATAAAAAAAAATGGAAATGATAATCCTAATTTATCAATAAAAGGGTTAAAAAGAGCTGTTTTTTGGAGTGATATTTTTAAAAATGTAAAATTTGATGATATCTATTCAACAAAGTTTAATAGAACTCTTCAAACAGCAACTCCAATAGCTAAAAGTAAGAAATTGAATATTCAATTGTATAATCCTAAAGATTTATATAATGGAAATTTTAAACAAATTACAAAAGGGAAAACAGTTTTAATTGTTGGGCATAGTAATACCACTCCCCTTTTTATAAATAAAATATTAGGTAAAGAGAAGTACCTGGAGATTAAAGAAACAAATTATTCCAATTTATATATAGTTAGTATCGCAAATAATCAAATATCAGATGTCTTAATGCAAATAAAATATTAAAAACTTCCCATTAATAATTTTCCTTTTTTTCAAAATCCTAACATTAAATTTTTAATAAGATAGAATACGATTTTATCAATTAAACCTTTTCAATAAAAAGAGGTCTAACTCTACACAACGTTCTAAAAGATGTTGCTTTGTATGATGATTCTCATTCTTTTAAATAAGAATTCTCATTGTTCAAAAGTAAATTTCAAAATAATTTTGATTAATAATTTAATTCTAAAAGTAATGAAAAAGTTAGTAACATTTTTAATGTTTATAGTTCTAGGAACTGTAGGATTAATAGCTCAAGACAAAGATCAAATTAAGGATCAGGATAGAGACCGTGATCGTATAATATTGGTTGATGGTGATGTTTTACAAATTAGAGATCGTGATCAAGTTAGATTACATGATAAAATTACATTAAATGATGGAACAATTGTAAACCTTGATGGTACTTATATTAAAGACCAAGATAGATTAAGATTACGAGATGGTTCTTGTTTAGATAATGATGGTGTATTATATGACACGGAGTATAAGTATATGCAAAAAGTAAATAAAGAAAATAAAGGACTTACTGAAGCTCAAATTCAAACACGTAATCAAAATAGATATCAAATAATGTTAATTGATGGAGAACTTTATCAAATTAAAAATCAGTTCCAAAATCGATTACAACAACAGCTAAAATTAGATAATGGAACTGTTATAAATCCAGATGGAACTTATCAATTACGCGATCGTGAACAAATGCGTTTAAGAGATGGTGAATGTTTAAATTTAGATGGTCAAATGTATAAAAACACTTATATGCACCGTAAAATGGTGGCTCAAAAAAACATGAAAACCACTAAAAAAATGACAAAGAAAAATGTGCAAAAAAAAACTAATGTGCCTATTCAAAAAAAAACAATGAAAAAACACAAAGGTAATTTATAGCATTTAAGTATAAAATGGGTTTTTAAAAACCCATTTTAATTTTAATTTAAAAACTATAAAAATGAAAAATGTAAGTTTTAAAATCGAAATTTTATCAGTTTTATTACTGATTTCTACAGTACTATATAGTCAAAACGAAAAAGACACATTTTCTATAAAAAATAATGAAAAATCATATGTATCGATAGACTTTAATTTTATAAGTGATGCAGTTTTTATGGGAAGAAAAGATTCAATCGCTGCTCCTTATTTATATCCATCAATTACATATCATCATAATTCTGGTTTATATGGAAAAGGATCTTTTTCCTATCTAACTAAATCAAATGAAAGTAGAATAGACTTGTTTTTAACAACAATTGGAATTGATTTTACTAATAAAAAATTCTCTGGTGATTTTTCTGCAACTAAGTATTTCTTTAATTCGGATAGTTATAATATTATTTCTGAGGTAGAAGCCGATATTACAGGAATATTGAGATATGATTTTGATGTATTCAATGTATCAGTAATGGCAAGTAATTATTTCAGTAAAAATAGCCAGTCTGATTTCTTTTTGTCATCAGAAATAAGTCATGATTTTATAACTTCTAATAATAAATTTCAAATTTCTCCTACAATTGGAGTTCATTTTGGTTCACAAAATTTTTATCAAGAATATGTTATAAATAAACAAATTAAACAAACTGGCACTGGTACGGGCTCAGGAAATGGAATGGGAACCGGTACTGGAACAGTCGATACAACAACTACAGTTACTGAAATTGTTATAGAAGAAAGTGAAAAATTTAAAGCAATGGCAATTGAATTAAGTTTGCCAATATGGTATATAGATAATTCATTCACAATTTCTTTTTTACCAGTTTTAGCAATTCCACAAAGTGAAACAAATATAATTGTTAATGATACTTTCCAAAAGGAAAATTTGAAAGAAACGTTTTATTTGATGATTGGTATTGGCTATAGATTTTAAAAAAATTTAAAAATTGGAAAAAAAGCTCTGATTCTATTTTAGGGCTTTTTTTATGAACCTTTTTTAATTTTAACTCTAATGATTATTTATAATTTATAGTACATTTGCAGTATTATGCAAAAGAATATTAACATAAGAAATAAAAAAGCTCGTTTTGAATACGAGATTTTAGATAAATACATTGCAGGTATTCAATTAACTGGTACTGAAATAAAATCTATTCGCGAAAGTAAAGCTCGAATTACTGAAAGTTTTTGTGAGTTTAACGAGAAGGGAGAATTATTTGCAGTTAATATGTTTATTGAAGAATATTTGTACGGCCACTCTTTTAATCATAGTCCAAAAAGTGAACGAAAGCTTTTATTGAATAAAAACGAGTTGAAAAAGCTTCATAAAGAAGTTCAAAATGTTGGTTTAACTATTGTTCCTTTGCGATTATTTTTAACAGATAAAGGTTGGGCTAAACTAGAGATTGCTCTTTGTAAAGGAAAGAAAAATTACGATAAAAGAGAAACAATTAAAACTAGAGAAAGTAAAATTAATTTAGATAGGATTAAAAAGGATTTTAACTAATTAAAATGGGCATAACCACTTTTTTAAAATTAATAAGATGGAAGAATTTATTGCTTATTATTTACATCCAAATTTTAATTAAGTTTATTTTTTTTGAAACTTTTCCAGTTGCTACAAATCTATCAACAGTACAATTCATAATACTTCTTTTTTCAGTTCTATTCATCAGTGCTGCAGGGAATATAATTAATGATATTTTTGATATACAATCCGATTTAATTAATAAACCTACTGAGGTTATCATTTCTAAATTTATTTCTGAAGAAGGTGCTAAAAAATTATATTTATATATAAATACAGTAGGATTAGTTTTAGGAATTTCGTTGTGTTTAAATATTCAAAAACCTAGTTTGTCGTTTATATTTATTGGAGCTTCACTTCTACTCTATTTTTATTCAAAAAAAATTAAAGGACAGGCATTTATTGGGAATATTTCAGTTTCCTTTTTAATTGCTATAATGGTACTACTATTAGTTATTTTTGATTTGGATTTTACAGTTCAAAACAACCAATTTTATTTTATAAAAGGAATCATTTACGTATTGTCTTTTTTTGCTTTCACTTTAAATTTAATAAGAGAGTTAATTAAAGATATAGAAGATGTAAATGGTGATTACAAATTAAAAATGAATACTTTACCAATTTTAATAGGAAGAGATCGAGCAAAACAATTCGCATTCATTTTATGTTTAATTCCAATAGGTTTATTGTTATTTATAATACTTAATTATTCGATGGATTATAAAATTTTAGTATTGTATTTATTGCTTTTTACTTTGATTCCAATGTTATATATAATTTTTAAATTACCTAAATCAAAATCTAAAAAGGACTTTCAAAAACTAAGCAGCATATTAAAATTAATAATGTTTTTTGGTTTGAATATTCTTCTTATTATGTCATTAAATTTTTAAAAATGTTATCAGAAATATTAAAAAATAAAAATATAATTTTAGCTTCGGCATCACCGCGTAGGCAAGAATTATTTAAAGAATTAAAAGTGCCATTTTCAATTGAAGTAAGAGAGATAGAAGAATTGTATTCTAAAACATTCAAAAGAGAAGAAATCACCAATTATTTGGCTGTTTTAAAGGCTAAAGCTTTCGAAGATTCTTTAATGGAAAATGATGTGATTATTACTTCCGATACCATTGTTTGGTTGAATGAAAAGCCTTTAGAAAAACCAAAAAACATAACACAGGCCATTGCGATGCTTCAAGAAATTTCAGGTAAATGTCATGAAGTTATAACATCGGTTTGTATTAAAACTTTTACAAAAGAAATTGTATTTTTTGATATTACAAAAGTTTGTTTTAAACAATTAACTTTAAAAGAAATAGAATTTTATGTTGAAAATTATAAGCCATTTGATAAAGCTGGTGCTTATGGTATTCAGGAATGGATTGGTTTTATAGGTGTTAAGGGTATTAAAGGAAGTTATTATAATGTTATGGGCTTGCCTGTTCATAAATTATACGAAGAATTGTTGAAATTGTAGTTTCTACTCGTGAATTATCCTTATTTTTGAACGATTTTTAATAAAATATAAATGAAAAAATACACTTTTACAGAGAAAAAAGACACCAGATCTGGTTTTGGTGCGGGATTAGCAGAATTAGGAGATAAAAATGAAAATGTAGTTGCCTTATGTGCTGATTTAATAGGCTCATTAAAAATGGAGAAATTTATTGAAAATCATCCAGAGCGCTTTTTTCAAATTGGTATTGCTGAAGCAAACATGATTGGTATTGCAGCAGGTTTAACAATTGGAGGTAAAATTCCTTTTACAGGAACTTTTGCAAACTTCTCTACAGGTAGGGTTTACGATCAAATTCGTCAGTCTATTGCATATTCAAATAAAAATGTGAAAATATGTGCTTCTCATGCTGGACTTACATTGGGTGAAGATGGTGCTACACATCAAATATTGGAAGATATTGGTTTAATGAAGATGTTACCAGGTATGACAGTTATTAATACTTGTGACTATAACCAAACAAAAGCAGCTACAATTGCAATTGCAGATTATGACGGACCGGTTTATTTACGATTTGGTCGTCCTGTTGTTCCTGTATTTATGCCTGAAGATCAAAAATTTGAAATAGGAAAAGCTATTCAATTAACTGAAGGAAAAGATGTTACTATTGTAGCAACAGGGCATTTGGTTTGGGAAGCATTACAAGCATCTGAGCAATTAGAAGCTATGGGTATTAGTGCTGAAGTTATTAATATTCACACAATTAAACCTTTAGATGTTAACGCAATTTTAAAATCTGTTGGAAAAACGGGTTGTATTGTAACTGCTGAAGAGCATAATATTATTGGAGGATTGGGAGAAAGTGTTTCTCGATTATTGGTTCAAAATCAATTAGTTCCTCAAGAATTCGTTGCTGTAAATGATAGTTTTGGAGAGTCTGGTACACCAGCTCAATTAATGGAAAAATACAAATTAAACGATAAAGCAATCGTTGCTGCAGTTAAAAAAGTAATTGCAAGAAAATAAGTCTTTAATAAACACGTTTATAATGTTATACTCATTAAAAATTAATATTTCATGAAAAAAAGTATCACGGTAGTTTTAATTATTTTTTTATTTACAGCGGTTACATTTGCACAAAGCACTTATGGTTTAAAAGCTGGAATTAGTTATAATTCGAACGGAGATTTAAAGGAATTTATTAACGAAATTCAAACTATTAACGACAATAAAGGAAGTGGAAAATCTGGTTATAATATTGGTTTATTTGGTAAGTTAGATTTTGGAAGTATATATATACGTCCGGAATTAATATATACAAAAACAACTAGTGAATACCTGTTAAATTCAGTAAATGAAGAATTTAAATTAAGTAAAATTGATGCTCCTGTTTTGTTAGGTGTTGAGCTAATAGGCCCTTTAAATATTTTTGTTGGACCTTCTTTTCAGTATATTTTAAAGAATGATTTTAACGGTTTTGATTTTGAAACAATTGAAAATGATTTTACTGTAGGGTTTAATCTTGGTGCTTCCATTGAATTAGGAAGATTAGGATTCGATGTAAGATATGAAAGAGGTTTTAAGAAAAATGAAATATCTTTTATTGATAAAAACATTATGGATGCTTCAAGAACTTTTTCATTAGATTCTAGACCTGAACAACTAATTTTAAGTTTATTTTATGATTTAGGTAATAAATAATAAAATAATCATTTAACATAAAAAAAGGCTTCTCAAAATTGAGAAGCCTTTTTTGTTTATAACAATTTTAAGTCAAAATTTTTGATTTCAAATAAAGTTTATATATTTATCGCAAACCCCAAAACCCCACAAACATTATGCAAAATAAATATTTATTTATTGTTGTTTTCATTTTATTTATTTCAACCAAAGCAGTATCACAAGAAATTATTTTTGGTATAAAAGGCGGCATAAATTCAAACAATATAGGAACTCTTTATCATTTAGGTACCGCGAGTGGCGGTGGAAATAATGTTACTCCAGTTGAAGATACTTATTATGTTGGAGAAAGTGGATTAGGAACCCAATTTGGACTTTTTTTTAAATTAAATTTTGAAAAATTCTTTATAAAATCTGAATTAAACTTTGCAAAGCTAAAAAGTTCTTATCCATTAGCTTTAAAACCATCCAACTGGATTTCCAATCAAATGGAAGTTCCAATATTAATTGGTTTTGAAGTGTTTAAACCAGTTTCGCTCATAATTGGACCTAGTTTTAATTCAATTAGTGAAATGTCATTAGAAGGCACGGAAGCCCCTATAAAATATAATTCTAGTTCAATGAGTCTCCATTTTGGAGTATTGCTAGATTTAAGATTTATAGAACTCGATGTAAAATACCAATATGGCTTGTCTGCTGTTAAAAATCAAAGAGTTGATATTGTACGTGCTTCTTATGGTACGAATGTAGCTTATTTAGAGCCGTACCATTCTAATCAAATAAGTTTGAGTATTAATATCAATTTAATAAATCTTAAGAGTTTAAAAGAAACCCGAAAATTAAGTAGTGGTTGGCGAGACCATAGAAACTTATATTAATAAAAAAAGCTTCTCAAGATTGAGAAGCTTTTTTTATAATGTCATATTTTTTACTTGTCTTTATCCAAGTAATTGGCAATATCTTCATCTTTTGTTAAAATACCATCTCCATCATCATCGGTATCTAAATAATTCATAATACCATCGCCATCAGTATCATCATTTTTAACGTTTCCATCTCCATCAATATCTTCATCTTTAGATAAAACACCATCGTTGTCGTGATCAGAAAAATTAACTTCATTTAAAGTAATTTTAAAAACTAAAGGTGAATTTTCAGAAATAATGCTTTGTGGTACGTTTCCATAAGCTAATCCTGAAGGTATAAAAATATAACCTTCACCAAAATCTTCATAATAAAAAGATTCATCAGCATTAATTACTTTATTACCTCCTTTAAAATTTGAAAAAGCATAACCCCATCCATCTACTACATCTGTTAATGAAAACCAAATAATAGAAGAACGAGAATCAAAAACGGTACTATCTAATAACATCCCTGTATAAGTGGTTAATACAGAATCTGCTCTAGAAGGAGAAATTAATCCAGCTCCTTCATTTTGAACTAAATAATACAATGTATATTTAATATCATTTTTCATAACTTCTTCAGATATCACTTGATCCATCAAAGAAATTTCACCATTTGTTATAGTCCAAATTGCATCATCATTTTCGTTTAAATAATGTGTTTGTAAATATTCAACTAAAGCTGTATTATCTATTTCTGCTTGTGCTTCAGCATCAAAAACCGTCTTATCTTTACTCTTATTACAAGAAATTATAATTAAGCCCAGAACAGCTATAAATATTAAATTTTTAATTTTCATTTAAGTTAATTTTAAGCAGCGAATATACTATTTTACTACCTTTGTTAAAAGAGAAATGGTAAAATTTAACTTTTAAATATGAGAATTGATAAATATTTGTGGTGCATTCGATTTTATAAAACAAGAAGCATTGCAACAGAAGCCTGTAAAAAAGGAAAAGTTAAGATTAATGAGAGCAGTGTAAAGGCTTCAAAAATTGTATTTAATGGCGAGAAAATTTCTGTAAGAAAAGACCAAATTAATTATCAAATTGAAGTTTTAGACCTTCCAACGAGTCGTTTAGGTGCTAAATTGGTTGATTTATACAGAAAAGACTTAACGCCAAAAGAAGAGTTTGAAAAATTTGAATTATTAAAATACTCGAAAGATTTTTATAGAAAAAAAGGTACTGGTAGACCAACTAAAAAAGATCGTAGAGATATAGAAGATTACAGCGAGGATGAAAATTAATTTACTTAATAAAAAAGCTTTAGTTGGTGGAAGTACACAAGGATTAGGAAAAGCAATTGCCTTACAATTGGCTAATTGTGGTGCTACTGTAACTTTAATGGCTCGAAATGAAGAAAAATTAAAAGCAACTTTACAAGAGTTAAACACCAATTTTAATCAAAAACATCAATATATTGTTGTAGATTTTTATGATTTCGAAACGTTTAATAAAACTACTACAGGTTATTTCAATACTAATTCGGTAGATATTCTTATTAATAACACAAACGGTCCTGAGGCTGGAGGTGTTTTAGATAAAAATATTGATGATTACCAAAAAGCTTTTGATTTATTGTTTAAAACAACAAGTCACCTTTCTTTGTTAGCTGTTAATCAAATGAAGAAAAACAACTTTGGAAGAATCATTAATGTGGCTTCCTTATCTGTTAAAGAACCTTTAGCGCATCTAGTTCTTTCAAATTCAATAAGAGCTGCTGTTGTAACATGGGCAAAAACCTTGGCAACAGAGGTAGCTCATAACGGAATTACGGTTAATAATATTTTAACTGGAATTTTTAATACAGAAAGAATAAAAGAACTTAATCAATTTCAAGCAGGTACTAATGGAATTTCTGAAGAAGACAATTTAAACAATTTAACTGCTAATATTCCTGTTGGCAGATTGGGTAAACCCGAAGAATTTGGTTATTTAGTTGCTTTTTTAGCCTCAGAATTCTCATCATATATCACTGGTTCAAATATTCCTATTGATGGAGGTTTAATTAAATCGTTATAATAAATGACATCAAAATTCAATAAAGAATATTGGGAAAATAAATATAAAATTAACAGTACCGGTTGGGATATTGGTTATGCCTCTACTCCACTTACCAATTATTTTGAACAATTGGACAACAAAAAATTAAAAATATTAATTCCAGGTGGTGGAAATTGTTACGAAGCAGAATATTTGTTTGAACAAGGATTTAAAAATGTTTTTGTAATTGACATAGCAGAACAGCCATTATTGAATTTTAAAAAAAGATTTCCAAATTTCCCGGAAAGTCATTTAATAAATGATGATTTTTTCAATCATAATGGGAAATATGATTTAATTGTTGAACAAACTTTTTTTTGTGCTTTAGATCCGGTTTTAAGGAATAACTATGTTGATAAAATGGATAGTTTATTAAATACAAATGGAAAATTAGCTGGATTGTTGTTTAATTTTGAACTTACAGATGCTGGTCCGCCTTTTGGAGGTAATGCAGACCACTACAATCAACTTTTTAATAAAAAGTTTGAAATATTAACTTTAGAATCGTGTACTAATTCTATAAAACCAAGACTTGGAAGAGAATTGTTTTTTATCTTTGAAAAAAATAACTAAAATGGAAAGTTCAATTATTTTAACGAATGAGCAAATTCAAAATAAAACCAGAAGAATAGCATATCAAATTTATGAAGCTAATTCTAATGAAAAGGAAATAATTATTGCTGGAATTAATGGAAACGGTTATGTTTTTGCGAATAATATTTCTAAAATTCTAAGAGATATTTCGGATTTGAAAGTAACGTTATGTGAAGTTAAAATTGACAAAAAGAATCCATTAAAAGCAATTTCTACGAATATAAGTTCAAACGACTATAAAAATAAGTCGTTGGTTTTAGTTGATGATGTTTTAAGCTCGGGAACTACACTTATTTATGGAATAAAACACTTTTTAGAAGTTCCATTAAAGAGTTTTAAAACAGCGGTATTAATTAACAGGAATCATAAGAAATACCCGGTAAAAGCCGATTTCAAAGGGATTTCACTTTCTACTTCAATGAAGGAGCATATTTCAGTTGTTTTCGATAACAACAAATCTTTTGCTTTATTAGAGTAAACTTTCTATTTCCTTTACAATTTTCGGGATACTTTTATCATTTACAGAAATTGTATGGTTTGCTCTTTCATAAAAAACAGCACGTTCAAATAAATGTTTTGCTATATATTCTTTTAAATTATCTAAACCAATAGTTGCAACCAATGGCCTTGTTGTAGCTCCATTTTTTAAGCGTTCGAAAATTTTATGAATCGAAGCTTTTAAATAGAAGGAATTTGCATTTTTTTCAATAATTTCCATACTATTTCCATAACATGGGGTTCCCCCACCTAAAGAAATTACTAAATTTTCATTTAATTTTAAAATTTCTTTTAAATACTCACCTTCTTTTTTTCTGAAATAAATTTCCCCCTTTGTTTTAAAAATTTCTGAAATAGTTAACTCCTCTTTTTTTTCAATAAAATTATCTAAATCAATATATTGAATGTTTAATTTTTTAGCTAATAATTTTCCAACTGCAGATTTTCCACTGGCCATATATCCTATTAAAACTACCTTCATGAAGTGCTATTTTATTGTGTAAAAATTAAAAAAACAAATATCGTTTAAAAAACTACATAAAAAAACTTGTGAGGTATAAGTATAGGTAGTATATTTGCACTCGCAATTGCGGAAAAGGAATGACCTGGTAGCTCAGTTGGTAGAGCACCTCCCTTTTAAGGAGGTGGTCCTGGGTTCGAGCCCCAGCCCGGTCACAAAAAAAAGTCGAGCCCAGCGCTTGACTTTTTTTGTTTATATACATAAATGCGCGTGTGGCGGAATTGGTAGACGCGCCAGCTTGAGGGGCTGGTGTTCGCATAGAACGTGCAGGTTCGACTCCTGTTACGCGCACTTCTCTTTTGAATTTGTTTTTAAATTGGTACCTTTAAAATTATTTCTAACATTTTTATTTAATGCGAAAAATTAGCATATTAGGTTGTGGCTGGTTAGGCAAGCCATTGGGTTTGGAGTTGATAAATCTCAATTTTATTGTAAAAGGATCGACTACAACACAAGAAAAACTACAAGAATTCTCTCAACTTGGTATTGAGCCTTTTCTAATTAATTTGGATGAAATTGATACAGTATATAAAGAGTTTTTAAATTCTGAAATAGTAATAGTGTCTTTAACATCTAAAAATATTAACGGTTTTGAAAACCTAATTACTCAAATTGAAAACTCTTCCATTAAAAAAGTAATTTTTATTAGTTCAACTTCAGTATATCCAAATAATAATCAAATTGTTTCAGAAGATGCAACCTTGGTTTCGTCTCCTCTAGTTGAAATAGAATCATTATTTACAAATAATTTTAATTTTCAGACAACTATTGTTCGATTTGCTGGTTTATTTGGATACAATCGTAAACCAGGTAATTTTTTTAGTAATGGTCGCTTAATTCCAAATCCAGATGGTTTTGTTAATATGATTCATAGAGATGATTGTATTTCAATTCTTACAGAAATTATTAAAAAAGAAGTTTGGGGTGAAGTTTTAAATGCTTGTGCTGATACACATCCAAAAAGACGGGATTATTATACAAAGACAAAGGCAGATATTGGTAATGAGCTTCCAACATTTATTGAATCTGCCTCAACGGAATTTAAAATAATAGCTAATAAAAAATTAAAATCAATTTTGAATTATAAATTTAAATATGGTAACCTAATGGAAATTGATTACAATTCTCCCTTTATTTAAGTTGAAAAAAACATCATTTTTATTACAATTTTTCATATTTATTAACAAGTTTATACTAGATAAATTAGTATAATTGCATATGCAAAAACAATTAATTTATATCGTTTTATTTTTAATTTCATTTACTGGAGTTGCTCAACAAATTAAAACTAAGGATACTATTAAAGAAACGGATGTAACTTATTCGTTACGCGGACAGATAGTCGGAAATTTAGATAAAAAGCCTTTAGGTGGAGCTAATTTATTTAACTTAAATTCAGTTATAGGATCAGTTTCTGATAGTGATGGAAATTTTGAAATAGATACAAACGTAAAGGACACTATTTATATTTCTTACTTAGGTTACGAATCTATTAAATTAAAAATAACGAATGATTTAGTAAAAGGAAACGAACTGGTTATTGAATTAAATGAAAAAACAGAACAATTAAGTGAGGTTGTTGTAAAAACCCATAAATTAATTGGAGTTTTGGAAATTGACGCTAAAAATGTACCAAAAGATAAATATGCTCGTATTCATATAAATGGTGTTCCACAAACATATGAAGTAGGAAATGCAAATCAAAGTAAAACTTATAGTTCTGCTATAGACGCTATTTTCCATCCAATTGATTTTGTATACAATATGTTTGGGAAAAAGCCAAAACAGTTAAATAAACTCAAAAAATTACGCGATGATGATCATTTACGTGAAATGCTTGAGGCGAAGTTTAACCGAGAATTAATGATGGAGTATTTAAATATGACTGCAGAAGAATTAAATGAACTTTTAAACGAATGTAACTATTCTGATTATTTTATTAGACAGGCAAGCGATTTGCAGCTTATTGAAGCAGTATTATTGTGCTATGAGAACTACAAAGCAATAAAAAAAGGTAGCACTATAAAAGTTATAGAAAAGGAATAAAAATTTAGTTTATAAAAAAAAGGCAACCAAATGGTTGCCTTTTTTTTATAACTTATTAGTTTAAATAATTTAATTATTTCCTAAAATAAGAGGTAAACCATCTTTTCCACCTCCAATAACAATTACTTTACTGTTTGGAGAGTTAGATAATTGCATTGTTGCTTCAATACCTTTATCCTGAAGAATTTTATCAGTTAAAGAAGCACTTAAAATTTTGTTTGCATCCGCTTTACCTTTAGCTTCAATAATTTGCTTTTCAGCTTCTTTTGCAGCAGTTACTAATCTAAATTCATACTCTAAAGATTCTTGCTCTTGCTTTAATTTGCTTTCGATTGCAGTTTTTATTGTGGTAGGTAGCGTTACATCTCTTACCAAAATTGAATTTAATTGAATATATTGTGGCTCAACAATATTTTTGGTTTCTTCATAAATTTCTGCTTGAATAGCATCTCTTTTTGTAGAATATAATTGTTCTGGCGTATATCTACCAACAACACTTCTAGTTGCTGAACGTACTGCTGGAACAATTACACTGTTTAAATAATCTGTCCCTCTCGTTTGATGTAAAAACCCAACAGTTGCGGCAGTTGGTTGATATAAAACTGAAGCATCTAATTTTATTTCAAGTCCATTAGAAGAAAGAACTGACATTTCTCTTTCTAATAACTCCTGTTGTCTTACATTGTATATATACACTTTGTTCCAAGGTGCTACTACATGAAAACCTTCTCCTAAAGGTTCTTCATCTGTAACCACACCTCCTCCAAAGGTTTTATATAGCACTCCTACTTCTCCAGAATCTATTGTAGTTGTTGATTTAGATAAAAAAATTATTGCTACAACACCTAATAAAATAAGTGGTACTAAACTTTTTGGTAATTGTAATTGTCCGTTATTATTCATTTCTATTATTTTTTATTTCTTCAAAAATACAAAAACAGAAATTATAATATTCAGTTTTAGGTTATAATTTCTCAATGAAACAAAACGAGTTACTTTTCTAATGGAAGAAATGCTCCATTAATTAGTATTTGTTTATTTTTTAATAATTCAAGAGGCGTTAATATTTCAGTAAAATCTTCATTTTTAGTTCCTATAATTATTTGAATTTTTTCAAAATTATAATTTTTCTCTATTTTCTCTTTTAAGACCATTACATAGTACTTATCACTTTCTTCTAAAACCGCAGAATTTTGTAACGCCATTTTTGTTGTTGTATTTGTAATAATCTCTGCTTCAACAAACATTCCTACTAAAAAAGATTGTAGTTCTGTTTCCATATGGCCATGTACTTTTACTGTTCTGTTTTTTTTATCAATGGATGTTCCAATTAAATGTACTTCCGCATCATAACTTATTTCTGAGGATTCAGGAAGATTGAATGTTATACGTTGATTCGCCTTTACTTTTAAAACATCCTTTTCAAAAATAACCAATTCAAGATGTTTATGAGTATCATTAATTATTTCGAGTAAAACATTAGATTCATCCATAAATTTACCAACACTTGCATAAACCTGAGTTATACTTCCATCAATTGGTGAATAAACAGGGATTACTGATGTGAATTTTCCTTCTTTTACATTTAATGGGTTAATATTCAGCAATTGCAGTTTTTGCTCTAAACCATTAAAATTTGCTAATGCACTTTTATAATCACTTTCAGCTTTTAAATAATTTTTTTCGGAAGTAATTTTTTCATTAAACAATGTTTTTTGACGTTCATATTCATTTTTTAAGAAATTTAATTTTTCATAAATTTCTAAATAATTTTGTTGAATTTCTATGAAATCAGGATTTTCAAGGGTTAAAAGAAGTTGACCTTTTTTAACTTTTTCGCCAATTAATAAATGAGATATTTTAACATAACCTCCCATAATAGCACTCACCATAGCTCTATCTGACGGCGGAACATCTATAAACCCATTGGTTTTAATGGTTTCTGAAAAATTTTGAAGTTGTAAATCTCCTAATTTCATATTTGAACTTTGAAATTGATCGTCAGTAACTTCAAGAAAATTTTCATCCTTTTCGGATGTACTAATATGATTTTCTGTTGTTTTTGACCCATTGCAAGCTATAAATGCAATTGCCATTAACATATATACTGCACTTTTTATGAAATTTTTCATTGTTGAAATTATAAGTTTAAATAATTTATTTCTAAAGCAATTTGATTGTAAGAGTATAAATTGGTTAAATGATCAATATTTAACTGGTTCGCTGTTTCAATACTTTGTATGTACTGGAAAAAGTCTATTTCCCCTTTTTTATAACTAGCTGCAGCTGTTTTTAAAATTTCTTGGGCTAAATTTTCACCACTTTCATAATAATAATCCAATTTAGAATTACTCTTATGCAGCTCCTCAAGTAAAATTGCATATTTCGAATTTAATTGAATTTTCATATCAAACGCTTCTTCATTTGCAATATCTCTTTCAATATTGGAAATTGAAATGTTTGCTGATTTTCCAAAGAAAAAAATTGGAATCGAAATTCCAGCTGTAAAACTATTAACTGAAGTTTTATCAATAATATCTTTGCTATTGAAATAATTGAAATGTAAATCTGGCAACAATTTCTGCATTTCTAATCCTTTTCTTGCTTTAAACCATTGTCTGTTTTCATCATAATATTGATTGATTAAATGGTTTTTCAAATCAATATTTTCAACTTTTATTTTAGTGAATTCAATTATAGAAATTTGAAAGTCTTCTTCAATTTGAAGTAATATATTTAATGATTCATATCCAATGGCTATATCATTCTTTAATTGATTTAACTGACTCGAATACTGCTTATATTTAGATTCTGAAGTAATCATTTCCAGGTAGTTAGATTCTCCAAGTTCGAATTTTCGCTTAGCAGCTTTAGAAAAATTTTGATATAAACTATCTATATAAATTAAATGCTTTAATTTTTCATTTAAAAAGAGAATGTGATAATATTCTTGTGATACTTTTTTCCTTAAATTATTTTTGGAAATATCATATGAAATTTCAGATAAATGAGTTCCTATTTTATTTGCTTTTTTCTTTGCAAAATAAACTGTTGGAAATTCAATTATTTGACTGATTCCATACGTATCAAATGGTTTTCCATCAATTCCTAAGTTTGTTTTATCCTTTGTATAATAAATAGTTGCTTTGTCAATATCAAAAGAGCCTAATACTGCCTTGTTACTTTTATCAATTTCTAAAGATTTAATAATTAACTGTTTATTGTTTTTTTCAGCCAATTTAATAGCTTCATTTAATGCAATGGTTTTTGTTTGTGAAAAACCAACAACTGGTAGAAATAACAACAGAATTAACATTGGTACCTTTTCTTTAGTTTTACTTCTAAAGTTAAAACTGTTAGTTTCAAAAATTGAATATAAAACGGGTAAAACTACTAAAGTTAAAATGGTTGCAGTAATTAAACCACCTATAACAACTGTAGCTAACGGTCGTTGAACTTCGGCTCCTGCATTTGTTGATATCGCCATTGGTAAAAATCCTAAAGCTGCAGCAGCTGCAGTTAATATTACCGGACGTAAACGTTCCTTTGTTCCTTTTAAAATTCGTTCATTTACATCATCAAAACCTTGATTTTTTAATTCTTTTAAATGTTCAATTAATACAATTCCGTTTAATACAGCAATACCAAATAATGCAATAAAACCGACTCCTGCTGAAATGCTAAATGGCAATCCTCTCAGCCATAAAAACAGCACTCCACCCATTGCTGATAAAGGTATTGCAGAAAAAACCATTATCGCTTCTCTAATTGAATTAAAGGCAAAATGCAACAGTATAAAAATTAAAAATAAAGCAATTGGTACAGCTATTTTTAACCTTGCTTTTGCGCTATTCAAATTTTGAAATTGTCCTCCATAGGAAACGGTATATCCAATAGGTAATTTAACCTCCGTTTCTATAATTTTTTGAATATCTTTTACAACAGATTCCATATCTCTATTTCTAACATTTACTCCAATAACAATACGCCTTTTCGTATTATCCCTTGAAATTTTAGCAGGTCCTTTTGTATATTCAATAGAAGCAACCTCATGTAAAGGAATTTTATTACCTGATGGTGTATCTACATATAAATTTTTAAGATTTTCAATGTTTTTTCTATAATTTGCTTGGAGACGAACTACTAAATCAAATTTTCGTTCACCTTCAAAAACGTTTCCAACTATATTCCCTGCAAAAGCCATTGAAACAATTTCATTCAATCCTTGAATGTTTAATCCATAACGAGCCACTTTTTCTCTGTTATAAATAACCGACATTTGAGGAAGTCCATCAATTTTTTCAACAATAATATCTGAAGCACCATTAACCCTCACTATTTTACCTTTAATTTCGTTTGCTTTATTGGCTAAAATTACCAAATCTTCACCATAAATCTTTACAGCCACATCAGATCTTACTCCGGTAATAAGTTCATTAAATCGCATTTCTATAGGCTGAGTAAATTCAAAATCAACACCTGCAATAATGGCTAATTTTTCTTTGAATTTATCGGCTAATTCATCTTTAGATTTTGCAGAAACCCATTCTCCTTTTGGTTTTAATTTTATAATTACATCACTTTCTTCCATTGACATTGGATCGGTAGGTACTTCTGCAGCTCCAATACGTGAAACAACTTGATCTACTTCAGGAAAATTATCTAATAATATTTTCTCAATTTTTGTTGTTATTTCAGCTGTTTTACTTAAAGATGTTCCAGTTTTTAAAACTGGTTGAATTACAAAATCACCTTCATCTAAGGTTGGAATAAACTCTCCTCCCATTCGACTGAATAATAATACTGTTAAAACAAATAAACCTAGAGATATATTAATAACACTTTTTTTATGAACTAAAGCCCAATTTATTGCAGGCTCATACATTTTTGTAAAAAATAAGATCAATCGTTTAGATATATTATTTTTAGTAATTTTCTCTGGTTTTAAAATTAAAGAGGCTATTACAGGTACATAAGTAAAGCAAAGAAACATTGCTCCAATTAATGCAAAACTAAAAGCCATTGCCATTGGTTTAAACATTTTACCTTCCACACCACTTAATGAAAGTATTGGAATAAAAACAATCAAAATAATTAACTGGCCAAATACGGCAGAAGTCATCATTTTAGAGCTACTTTTATAAGTAATATCATCGATATTCTCTTGCCTCTCGGACTTCGATATTACTATTAAATCCTCTCTGTTACTTGTAACTTTATATGCAATATATTCTACAATGATTACTGCACCATCTATAATTATTCCAAAATCAATAGCTCCCAAACTCATTAAATTAGCATCAATTCCAAATATATACATCATAGATAATGTAAAAAGTAAAGCCAATGGAATTACAGAAGCCACCACAATACCTGATCTAAAGCTACCCAATAATAGAATTACTACAAAAACGACAATAATAATTCCTAAAATTAAGTTTTCTGCAACTGTAAAAGTAGTTTTGCTTATTAATTCACTTCTTTCTAAAAATCCATTAATAAAAACACCTTCTGGTAACGTTCTTTGAATTTCTTCCACCCTAAGTTTTACAGCTTCTATAACTTTGTTTGAATCGCCATCCTTTAACATCATTACTTGACCTAATACCTTTTCCCCTTCTCCATTTCCTGTAATGGCGCCAAATCTATTTGCATGTCCAAAATTAACTTCAGCAACATGTTTTATCAAAATAGGAACTCCTTCAACATTTTTAATAACGATATTTTCGATATCATCTAAGGATTTTATGGAACCTTCACCACGAACAAAAAAACTTTCATTTGCTTTTTCAATATATCCACCACCTGCAATGCTATTGTTATTTTCAATAGCATCTAAAATCTCTGCATGTGAGATATTCATCGATTTTAACTTTTCAGGATTTAAAGCAACTTCATATTGCTTTAAATAACCTCCCCAAGTATTTACTTCCACAACTCCAGGAATACCAGATAATTGACGCTTTACAACCCAATCCTGAATGGTTCTTAGTTCCATTGCAGTATATTTATCTTTATAGCCTGGTTTCGTGTCTAAAGTATATTGGTAAATTTCACCTAATCCAGTCGTAATAGGCCCCATTGCAGGAATACCAAAATCGATTGGAATTTTTTCTGAAGCGGTTTTTATCTTTTCAGCAATTAATTGTCTTGGTAAATATGTGCCTATTTTATCTTCAAATACAATAGTTACAACCGATAAACCAAATTTTGAAATGGATCTTATTTCTATAACTCCTGGTAAATTAGCCATTTCTAACTCTACTGGATACGTAATAAACTGTTCAACATCTTGCGTAGATAAATTTTGAGATGTCGTGATAACTTGCACCTGATTATTAGTTATATCCGGTACTGCTCCTATTGGAATTTGTGTTACTGAAAATAATCCAAACCCTATAATTACAAGGGTCATTAATAATATTATAAGCTTATTATCAATACTTAATTTTATAATTTTTCGTAACATAATTTAATTAATTAGTAATGAATAACATTGAAAATCAAACCTATACCTATCAAATTTATTAATAAAATAATTGAATTATGTTACTTAAGTAGTAGTTTTTAAAATTTTAGAAAGAAAGATTCTTAATTAGCTCTCAAAAGAAAATTTTTATTTATTTTAAAATTATTTTAATTAAAAATAACTATTAAATTTTACCAAAATATTTTCGAAGAAACCATTCCGTTGAAAGTGATACCATTATTAATGCTAACAACCATTTCCAATTAATTAGTGGCGTTTTTTCAATAGAAGATTTTTGAACACTTTTAAATCGTTGATCAGATACTAACACCGAAATTAATTCATTTTCCTGATTTGTGTAAAATATTTTTCCATTCGTATTTGACGCTTTCACTTTTAAATACTTATCATTTGAATTTGTAAACTGCTGTTCTACTTCAAAAGGTAAAACTTTAAAATTTCCTGAAACTGTTTCATTTTGATTTTCAACTGAGACTAAATATGTGTAATCTCCAAATGGAATTCCAGATAATTCAGCGTTAAAAGTATTATTTATTAATGCAAAAGGAATCTTTTTTAAATAATTAGTTTCTTTATTAGTAATTGTCAACCACAATTTTACCCGAGGATCAAAATTGTAATTTTTATCTAAATAACTTGCCGAAATAATAACATTTTCATTGGCATAATATATAGGTTCAATAGAAACAGACAATCTTTTATGCTTTTCGTTTGAAGATAAATACTGAATTAAGTTAGACAAAAACCCATCAAATACTTCAAAGTTTTTTAATGAATTGAAGCTATTCATTCTCCATCTCCAAGAATTTTCACCAAACAAAGCTGCAATTTTTTGCCCTTCATTTTCAAAAGATATCAATAAAGGTTTCTCACTAGTAATACTTCCAATTTTTTGATACAATAATGTTTTATAATCGATTGAGATTGTAATTTCACCAAATTGATCTTCAATTGGAGCAAAATTTGAAAAACCAATGTCTTTACTTAAGAAAGCTGTGTAATCTGGATTAAAAACAGGAAGAAAATTTTCAGTTTGAGTAGTCAATTTTTTAGAAAAATAAGGTTGATTATTATTTAAAAAATTCCAATCTGTACTTAAACCAGTAATAATGAAACTATTTAAAGATTTATCCTTTATTTCTTTAAAAAATGAAGAAAATTTAGATGTTGGTTGATATAAAATAACTAACTGATATTCAGATAGGTTATTTTTAATATTAGTAATATTGGAAATAGTAACTTCTCGTTGTTTGGTACTCTCAATTGCTTTTTTCAACATTCCTAAATCTGGATGAATAATGGAAGTTAAAATGAGAATTTTTGATTTTTCTTCAATTACATTAATACTAAATGTTTTAGTATTATTTGCAACATTTTTCTCAGCAGCTAGTGTTTCGATGTTTACAGTGTAAAACTGAGTTCCTTTTGATGTTGATGTTAAATAAAAGGTTTCTGATTGTACATTTTTTTTAGTTGAAAACTGTATTTTTTTTGAGTATACCTTTTTTTTGTTTTGATAAATGGTTAAAGCTTTCTCTACATCTTTTTTTCCAGAGTAATTTAGGAATATTTCAACTGGTAATTTGTTATTTATATAAGTGTATTTATTAACATTTATTTGATTGATATAAATATCTTCAGTTATTGTAGTATCACCTACTATGTATGGATAAACAGGATTTTTATATTCCGTAAATTCAACACTATTCCCAATTGTTTGATTTCCATCTGTAATTACTATTACAGGGTTTATTCCTTCATTAAACAAGCTAGAAAACTCTTTAAAAGGTTTTTCCAAATTTGTTTGATTTTCAGTAAAATTTAAGGAATCAAGTACTTTTAATTGAGTCCCAAAACTAAAATAGTGTATTAGAAATTTAGAGTTTAAATCTGAATTATTTTTTAATAAAGTTATTAAATCAGTTGTTTTTTTAGCTTGTAAACTATGTTTAATTGAAGTGGAATTATCTATAGCAACTAATAAATTCGGCTTTTCTGTTGAAACAGTTTTTTTTTGAATGGATGGATTTATTATTAAAACTAAAATTGAAAAGATTGATAAAAAACGAAAAAAAGAAAGCCAATAATGTAATTGGCTTCTTTCTTTTTTCTTAAAATTATATTGAAATATAGCTAAAAATAAAGAAGCAATGAGCGCGCCTATAATTAGTAACATTATTTTCGATTCCAAATTACTTTTGTTTTATGTTAACATTCCTCCATCAACACTTAATGTTTGACCTGTAATGTAAGAACTCATATCTGAAGCTAAAAACACACAAGCGTTTGCTACATCTTCTGGAGTTCCACCACGTTTTAATGGAATTGCATCTCTCCAACCTTGTACAACTTCATCATTTAATTTTCCAGTCATTTCAGTTTCTATAAAGCCTGGTGCAATTGTATTACAACGAATATTTCTTGAACCTAATTCTAATGCTACAGATTTTGTAAAACCTAAAATACCAGCTTTTGATGCGGCATAATTCGCCTGACCAGCATTCCCTTTTAAACCAACAACAGAACTCATATTAATAATGGAACCTGCTCTTTGTTTCATCATTGGTCTGATTACAGCTTTTGTAAGGTTAAAAACAGATTTTAAATTCACCTCGATAACAGTATCAAAATCGTCTTCAGAAATACGCATTAATAAATTATCTTTAGTAATACCTGCATTATTAATTAAAACGTCAATTGTTCCAAATTCTTTTAATACATCTGCAGCTAATTGTTGTGCTGCATCATAATTTGCAGCATTTGATTGATACCCTTTTGACTTTACTCCGAAAGATTCCAATTCTTTTTCCAATTCATTTGCAGCTTCTACAGATGAATTATATGTAAATGCAACATTTGCACCTTGTTTTGCAAATGTTAGAGCAATTCCTCTCCCAATCCCTCTTGTTGCTCCTGTAATTAATGCTGTTTTATTATCTAAAAGTTTCATTTTATAGTTTTAGTTTTAATTTCTAATTTTTTGATAAATCAAATATACACAATTGTATAAAAAAAAGCTTCCAAATAGGAAGCTTTTAAAATTATTTTAGTGAGTTTTTATCCTAAAATTTCGGCAACTTTCTCACCTATTTTAGCAGGAGATTCAACTACATGAATCCCATTCTCTCTTAATATTTCCATTTTTGCTTGTGCTGTGTCGTCTTTTCCACCAACAATTGCACCAGCATGACCCATTGTTCTACCTTTAGGAGCTGTTTGCCCAGCGATAAAACCAATCACAGGCTTTTTATTCCCATTAGCTTTTACCCATCTTGCAGCTTCAGCTTCTAGCTGCCCTCCAATTTCACCAATCATAACAATACAATCAGTTTCATCATCATTCATTAATAATTCAACAGCGTCTTTTGTTGTAGTTCCAATAATTGGATCTCCACCAATACCAATAGCAGTGGTTATTCCATATCCTTTTTTAACAACCTGATCTGCTGCTTCATAAGTTAAAGTACCAGATTTAGAAACAATCCCAACTCTACCTTTTTTAAAGATAAATCCTGGCATAATTCCAACTTTAGCTTCACCTGGAGTAATTACACCTGGGCAATTTGGACCAACCAATCTACAATCTTTATTTTCAATATAAGCTTTAACCCTTACCATGTCCGCAATTGGAATCCCTTCTGTAATACAGATAATAACTTTAATTCCGGCAGCAGCAGCTTCCATTATTGCATCTGCAGCAAAAGCTGGCGGAACAAAAATAATTGAAGTATCTGCAGCAACGTTATCTACAGCATCTTGTACAGTATTAAAAACTGGCTTATCTAAATGTGATTGACCACCTTTCCCAGGAGTTACACCACCAACAACATTTGTACCATATTCAATCATTTGTGTAGCATGGAAAGTTCCTTCGCTACCAGTAAAACCTTGAACAATTATATTTGAATTTTTATTTACTAAAACGCTCATTTATTTATGTTTAATTAAAGTTATATACAAAAGTAATTTTTATAAGTTTAAAATCTTATATTTTTTTATTTTTTATTAGCTGTTTTATCTCAGCCATTTCTTTCAATTTTTTTCTAGATTCTTCTATAGGTGTACCGAAATATGTCTTTCCTCCATCAATAGATTTAGTAACACCCGTTTGTCCTAGAACTACAGCTCCTTTACCAATTGTAATCCCACTGTTTGTTCCTACTTGTCCCCATAAAGTTACATCATCTTCAATAATAACACAACCAGCAACACCTGTTTGGGCAGCAATTAAACAATTTTCACCAACAATTGTATCGTGTCCAATTTGAACTTGATTATCTATTTTTGTTCCCTTTTTAATAGTTGTAATTCCTGAAACACCTCTATCAATCGTACATAAAGCCCCAATATCCACATTATCCTCAATTGATACACTACCTCCTGAAATTAATTTATCATATCCTTCGGGGCGTTTTTTATAATAAAAGGCATCCGCTCCAATACTTGAACCTGCATGTATAGTTACATTGTTTCCAATTTTAGTATTGTCGTAAATTGAAACATTTGAATGAATAAAACAATTGTCGCCAATAGTTACATTGTTTCCAATAAATGCATTTGGTTGAATAATCGTATTTTTTCCAATTACAGCAGTTTTAGAAATCGATTTACTAGCTACTTTAAAAGAATTGAAATGAACTGTTAACTTATTAAAATCTGAAAATGGATCTTTTGAAATTAACAACGCTTTTCCTTGGGGGCATTTAACTTTTTTATTAATTAAAACAACTGATGCTTTTGAAGCTAAAGCTTTATCGTAATATTTAGGGTGATCAACAAATACAATATCTCCTTCCTCAACTACATGAATTTCATTTATTCCCGAAATTGGAAAATTAGAAGGTCCTACAGAAGTTATATTTAATAATTCTGCTATTTCTTGCAAACTATATTTACGAGGAAATTTCATTGTTCCTTATTCTTTAACTCGTTCTAAATAAGCTCCTTTTACAGTATCAACTTTAACTTTATCTCCTTCATTAATAAATAATGGAACGTTAATAGTTGCTCCAGTTTCAACGGTTGCAGGTTTTGTAGCATTTGTAGCAGTATTCCCTTTTACCCCAGGTTCTGTATGAGTTATTTCCAAAATAACACTAGCAGGCATATCAACAGAAAGAGGCATACTATCTTCAGTATTAAAAATAACGGTTACTATTTCTCCTTCTTTTAAAAGATCTGGAGAATCAAGTGTTTCTACTCCAAGTGTAATTTGATTGTAATCATCTGTATTCATAAAGTGAAAAATATCACCTTCTGGATATAAAAATTGATATTTTCTAGTTTCTACTCTAATATCCTCAATTTTTCTTCCTGCTGGAAATGTATTATCCAAAACTTTTCCAGATGATAAACTTTTTAATTTAGTTCTCACGAATGCAGGTCCTTTACCTGGCTTCACATGTAAAAATTCAATTACTTTAAAAATATCATTATTATATCTTAAACATAATCCGTTTCTAATATCTGATGTTGTTGCCATATCTATTTTTTATCTTTATTTATTAACTTCCTAAATAACCTTTCATAATTCCACGTTGAGAATTTTTGATGAAAAGTATAATTTGGTCTCTCTCTTTGGTTGCTTCCATTTCAGCTTCAATTTTTTCTAAAGCCTGTGTGTTATTATATGTTTTTTGGTATAAAATTCTATAAATATCCTGAATTTCTCTAATTTTTTCCGTTGGAAATCCTCTTCTTCTTAATCCAATAGAATTAATTCCAATATATGATAAAGGCTCTTTTCCTGCTTTTGCAAAAGGAGGAACATCTTTTCTTACTAATGAACCACCAGAAACCATTGCATGTTCACCAATATGAATAAATTGATGTACAGCTACTAATCCACTTAAAATTGCATAATCTCCAACTGTAACGTGTCCTGCTATCACTGAACCATTTGCTAAAATACAGTTATTTCCAATAATACAATCATGAGCAATATGCGAAGTTGCCATAATTAGACAATTATCTCCAATCTGAGTTTTCCCTAATGCTTTTGTGCCACGGTTTACAGTTACACATTCTCTTATAGTGGTATTATCACCAATAACAGCAAGTGAATCTTCACCATCAAATTTTAAATCTTGAGGAATCGCTGAAATAACTGCTCCAGGAAAAATTCTACAGTTCTTTCCAATTCGAGCTCCTTCCATAATAGTAACATTAGATCCAATCCAAGTACCGGAACCAATGATTACATTATTATGAATTGTTGTGAAAGGTTCAACTACTACGTTTGTAGCTATTTTTGCACCGGGATGTATGTATGCTAAAGGTTGATTCATTATTCTACTGGTTTTTTTGCTATTTGAGCCATTAATTCTGCTTCAACTACCAATTTTCCATTGGCATATCCGCAGGCTTGCATATGGCAAATTCCTCTTCTAATTGGTGTTATAAGTTCTGCTTTAAAAATTAATGTATCTCCTGGTAAAACTTTTTGTTTAAATTTTACTTTATCCATTTTCATAAAATAAGTCAAGTAATTTTCAGGATCTGGCACTGAACTTAACACCAAAATTCCACCACATTGCGCCATTGCTTCAACTTGAAGAACTCCTGGCATTACTGGTGTTCCTGGAAAATGACCAATGAAAAAAGATTCATTCATCGTTACATTTTTCATTCCTACAACATGACTTTCAGAAAGTTCTAAAATCCTATCAATTAACAAAAAAGGTGGTCTGTGCGGAAGGATACTCATAATTTTATGAATATCCATAAGTGGAGCTTGATTTAAATCAAATACTGGTACATTATTTCTTTTTTCTTGTTTTATTATTTTTTGAAGCTTTTTAGCAAAAATAGTGTTTAATAAATGACCTGGTTTATTTGCAATTACTTTCCCTCTAATTCTAGTTCCTACCAATGCTAAATCTCCTATTACGTCTAACAATTTATGACGTGCTGCTTCATTAGCCCAACGTAAATTTAAATTATCTAAAATCCCATTAGGTTTTACAGTTAAAGATTCTTTTCCAAAAGCTTTTGTTAATTTTAACATTGTTTCTTCAGATATTTCTTTATCCACATAAACAATAGCATTATTTAAATCTCCTCCTTTTATTAAATTATTATCTAATAAAGTTTCCAATTCGTGAAGAAAACTAAATGTTCTAGCATCCGCAATTTCATTTTTAAAATCAGATAATTTATCTAAAGTTGCATTTTGAGTACCTAAAACTTTTGTTCCGAAATCTACCATTGTAGTCACTTGATAGTGATCACTTGGCATTAATATTATTTCGCTACCTGTTTCTTCATCTTTATACGAAATCACTTCTTTTACTACGTATTCTACTCTATCAGCATCTTGCTCTTCAATACCAGCTTTTTCAAGTGCAGCAACAAAATGTTTAGAAGATCCATCCATAATTGGTGGTTCTGCAGCATTTATTTCAATTATTATATTATCAATATCTAACGCTACTACAGCTGCTAAAACATGTTCAGAAGTATTTACAAAAACGCCTCTTTTCTCAAGATTTGTACCTCGCTGTGTATTAATTACATACTCAGCACTTGCTTCAATAATTGGCTCACCTTCTAAATCAATTCTTACAAAAGCATATCCATGATTTACGGGAGCAGGCTTAAAAGTCATTGCAACCTTGTTTCCTGTATGCAAACCAACGCCAGATAACGTTACTTCGTTTTTAATTGTTTTTTGTTTTTTACACATTATTGTTTTTCTTTTAAATCTTTAACTTCTTTTTCTAGTGAATTTATTGTAGCCACTAAATCTGGTAATTTTTTAAAATAAACAAAAGATTTATTAAAATCGTGATACCCCATTCCTGGAGTTCCCTGTATAAATTCATTATCTTTTAAATTTCTCGCAATTCCGGATTGTGCTTGAATTCTAACGTTGTTACCTATAGTAATATGTCCAACAATACCTACTTGACCACCAATCATACAATTCTCTCCAATTTTAGTAGAACCAGCAATACCCGTTTGGGCAGCAATAACAGTATTTTTACCTATTTCTACATTATGAGCCACTTGTATTTGGTTATCTAATTTCACTCCTTTTCTAATGATTGTAGATCCCAAAGTTGCCCTATCTACTGTTGTAGCGGCACCAATATCAACATTATCTTCTATAACTACGTTTCCAATTTGAGGTATTTTACTGTAAACACCATCTTTATTTGGCGCAAAACCAAACCCATCAGCTCCAATAATAGATCCTGAATGAATTACACAATTTTCTCCAATTTCTGTTTCAGAATAGATTTTGACACCTGAAAAAATTGTTGTATTTGTACCTATAATAACATTATCTCCAATATATGTATTAGGATAAATTTTTACATTATTACCTATTCTTACATTATCACTAACGTATGAAAACGATCCTAAATATAAATTTTCCCCTATAGAAGCTGTTTCACTAATATAAGACTGTTTCTCTATCCCAGATTTATTCGATTTTACCATATCGTAAAACTCTAATAATTTAGAAAATGCTTTGTATGCATCTTCTACTTTAATTAGGGTTGCACTTACCTCCTTTTCGGGCGTAAAATCTTTATTAACAATTACAATTGATGCCTTCGTGGCATAAATGTAATTTGTATATTTTGGGTTAGATAGGAACGTTAATGTTCCTTCCTCTCCTTCTTCAATTTTAGCAAGTTTAAAAACTTCTACATTTTCATCCCCATTAATCTCACCTTCTAAAATTTCGGCTATTTTTATGGCTGTAAATTTCATCACGACAAAAGTAAAAAAAAAGTTGAACTCTACCTATTCTTAGGATAGCAGATATAGTACTTATAAACCGGGTTCGATAAAGCTTGAATATTCAAGTGGTCAGAGGCTTCAGAGATATCTTTAACACTTCCATCTTTATATAAAATTTGAATATTATTTTTAGTAGCATCATATGCCTGGTTGAAAATTTCACCTGAATAAACGAAATAATCTAAAATTTCATCACTTAACTTCATTTTAGATTTAATTTCTTTCCTAACTTCATTAATTTCATCTTTCTCAAAAGTTGTATTTTGTAACTTTACTTTTGGCAACTTTCTGTTAATCAAGTTTTCAGACAATGTAGACAGCACAATGTCATCATTGGAAATCCATTCCTTTATTGAAGAAAACACATCATAATCATCTAATTTTGAGAAAGTTTTTAGCGTTTCTTTAGTGAAATTATTTTCTGTAATTGGGTTGCATAAAAAATATGAAAATGATTTACTTGCTGGCAGTTTGATACCATGAGTACTCAACTCTTTTGCCCTTTTTAATATTTTTTCCAATAATTTTTCAGCTCCTAATCCTGCTTTATGCAAATAAGCCTGCCAATACATTAACCTTCTTGCAACAATAAATTTTTCAACAGAATAAATACCTTTTTCTTCAACCATTAATTCATCATCCTTAACATTTAACATCGTTATAATCCGTTCAGAATTGATATTACCTTCAGCAACACCTGTATAAAAACTATCACGTTTTAAATAATCTAACCTATCCATATCTAACTGACTTGAAATAAGTTGGTATAAAAAATTTCTATGATAATTCCCTTTAAATATTTTAATAGCTAAAGTCAATTTACCACTAAATTCTTCATTTAAAGCTTCCATAAATTTTAACGAAATCGTTTCATGGCTTACTCCAGTAACAATACTATTTTCTAAAGCATGAGAAAAAGGACCATGTCCAATATCATGAAGTAATATTGCAATATACACAGCATTTTCTTCCTCTTCAGAAATTTGAACCCCTTTAAATTTTAAAATTCGTATTGCTTTTTGCATTAAATACATGCAACCTATAGCGTGATGAAACCTTGTATGGTGAGCTCCAGGATATACTAAATATGACAAACCCATTTGGGAAACTCTCCTTAATCGTTGAAAATAAGGATGTTCTATCAAATCATAAATTAAAGCATTAGGAATTGTAATAAATCCGTAAATTGGGTCGTTTAATATTTTCAGTTTGTTTGTTTGTTTTTCAATCACAACAATCATAATTTTAATAAAACACAAATATAGGATAATATGAGTGATATCAATATTTTATGGGTAGATGATGAAATTGATTTACTAAAACCACATATTCTTTTTTTGGAAAAGAAAGATTATAAGGTTTCAACTTGTAACAATGGAGCTGACGCTATTGATATGTGCGATGCAAAAAATTACGATATCGTTTTTTTAGATGAAAACATGCCTGGTTTAAGTGGTTTACAAACGTTAATTGAGATTAAAAGTAAACAGCCAAATCTTCCAATTGTAATGATTACAAAAAGTGAGGAAGAATATATTATGGAAGACGCTATTGGAAATAAAATAGCCGATTATTTAATTAAACCAGTGAATCCTAATCAGATTTTATTGAGTTTAAAAAAGAATTTAGACCATTCAAGATTAATTTCACAAAAAACGACTTCTAATTATCAGCAGGAATTTAGAAAAATAGCTATGGATTTAGCTGTAGTAAATTCTTATGAAGAATGGATTGATATATATAAACGATTAATATATTGGGAATTGGAGCTTGAAAATATTTCAGATACTGGGATGATCGAAATTTTGGAAAGTCAAAAAAGAGAAGCTAATTCATTATTTTTTAAATTTATAAAAAGAAATTATGCTGATTGGATTCATGATCCTAATGACGCTCCTATTTTATCAAATACGTTATTTAAAAAAATAATTTTACCCGAAGTTTCAAAATCTAAAGGAACCTTGCTTGTTGTTATTGATAATTTACGTTATGATCAATTCAGAATTATAGAAACAACTATTAATCAATACTTCAAAAAACAAGAAGAAATTTCTTATGTAAGCATACTTCCAACTGCAACTCAATATGCTAGAAACGCAATATTTTCGGGATTAATGCCTTTGGAAATGGAACAAAAACATCCAGAATATTGGAAAAATGATACCGAAGAAGGAGGTAAAAATTTATATGAAGAAGAATTTTTAATCGCTCAGTTAAAAAGATTAAGACAAAATATTAAAGTTGGATTTCATAAAATTACCAACTTAAAAAACGGTAAGCAACTAGCTCATAATTTTAATTCCATTAAAGAGAATGACCTAACTGTTGTTGTTTATAATTTTGTTGATATGCTTTCACATTCCAAAACCGAAATGGAAGTTATAAAAGAATTAGCAAGTGATGATAGAGCATATCGCTCACTTTCAAATAGTTGGTTTAAAAATTCACCTTTGCTAGAAATGATTCAAAAGGCTCAAAACTTGGGATTGAAACTAATTATTACCACCGATCACGGAACAATTAATGCCAAAGTTCCGTCCAAAGTAATTGGAGATAAAAATATTAGTTCAAATTTACGTTATAAAACTGGTAGAAGCCTAACATATGAGAATAAGGAAGTTTTTGCCGTAAAAAATCCAAAAGAATTACTTTTACCTACTTTAAATGTAAGTAGCTCATTTATTTTTGCAAAAGAAGATTTCTTTTTTGCTTACCCAAATAATTATAATCATTTTGTAAATTATTATAGAAATACTTACCAACATGGAGGTATTTCTTTAGAGGAAATGATAATTCCTTGTGCTATATTTGTACCAAAATAAAATTTATAGAAATTATTTGTTTATGGTTATAAATTACTCTTTAGAAGATATATCTAAAATTGCAAAGGAGGTTATAGAGCATTCTAAACATAAAGTTTTACTTTTTTATGGAAATATGGGTGTTGGTAAAACTACCTTAATAAAAGAAATAGTGAAACAATTAGGTGTTGAAGATACTGTTAGTTCTCCTACATTTTCATTGGTTAATGAATATCATTCTAAAAATAAAACTAAAATTTTTCATTTTGATTTTTATAGAATTAACGATGAAGATGAAGCATTAGATATGGGTATTGAAGAATATTTTTATAGTAATAACTGGTGTCTAGTTGAATGGCCAAATAAAGTTGAAAATTTATTACCTTTAAATTCTGTAATAATTACAATTACAACTAACAGCAATCAGGAACGAACTATAGAACTAAAAAACAATGAGTAAAAAAATAACTTCTCCGTTTACCAAATACGATTTACTTCCGCAGGAAGAAACCTTAGAAATTGCTAAACAAAAAGGATCATTAGTTATTGGAATACCAAAAGAAACTCATTATCAAGAAAAACGTGTTTGTTTAACTCCAGATGCAGTTGGAGCACTAACAGCACAAGGTCACAAATTTGTGATTGAAACTGGGGCTGGTGATGGTGCTAATTTTTCTGATTCTGAATATTCAGAAGCTGGTGCTAAAATTTCATATGATGTTAAAGAAGCTTTTGGATGTAACATTATTTTAAAAGTTGAACCACCTTCATTGGAAGAAATAGAATACATTAATCCACAAAGTATTCTTTTTTCTGCTCTTCAATTAAAAACACAAACAAAAAAATATTTTGAAGCTTTAGCTAGTAAAAGAATTACTGCGGTTGCATTTGATTATATAAGAGATGAGCATGGTGTTTACTCGGTTGTTAAATCATTAAGTGAAATTGCCGGTACTGCATCCATTTTAATAGCTGCTGAAATAATGAGTAATACTAATGGAGGAAATGGACTTTTATTAGGTAACATTGGAGGTGTTCCTCCTAGTGAAGTGGTTATTCTTGGGTCTGGTACGGTGGCTGAATTTGCTGCACGTTCAGCAATTGGCTTAGGGGCTAGCGTTAAAGTTTTTGATAATTCTGTTACTAAATTAAGAAGTTTACAACATAATTTAGGGCAGTTAATTTATACATCAACCATTCAACCTAAAACTCTTCAAAAAGCATTAATGCGCTGCGATATTGTTATTGGAGCTATTAGAGGAGACTCTCGTGCACCAATTTTAGTTACGGAATCTATGGTTGAACAAATGAAAGATGGAGCTGTAATTGTTGATGTTAGTATTGATAGAGGTGGTTGTTTTGAAACTTCCGAAATAACAACTCATAAAAATCCAACATTTCAAAAACATGGTGTAACACATTATTGTGTGCCTAATATACCTTCAAGATACTCAAGAACAGCCTCAGTATCAATTAGTAACATCTTTACACCCTATCTATTAAATATTGCTGAAGAAGGAGGATTTGAAAATGCTTCTCGTTTTAATAAAAGTTTGCAAAAAGGAATGTATTTTTACCACGGTATTTTAACAAACAAAACCGTAGCAGATTGGTTTGGATTACCGTATAGAGATATAAATTTATTATTTTTGTAATATGACATTTAAAGAACGATTACCATTTTTTTTAGGAGGCTTAATTATTGGAATTATCTTAGTTGTTTTCTTTCTAGGGAAAAAAGACACATCTTTTGATTATCTTCCAAATGCAAGAGTGTTAAAAAATATTAGAACTAAAACCCGAATTTTTTCAGAAGAAGCTCAATTAAATTTAAAAACTTATAAAATTGATACAGCTTCAATTTCTCAAATCCTAAAAAATGGAGATGTAAATTTGATGGATAAAATTAAATTGGATACTTGTGTTCAATACTATATTCAGGGAGAAAATGAACTAAAAAACATAGAACTAACTATTAAAAATTGTGAATCAGTAGCTTTTATTGAAAGTATTAAAGTGAATTAGTAATTTTTGAATAATAATTTTCTTTTATTTTTTTAATACTCTTAATGGTTTTCTCCATCCAATCCATATATTTTTCACTTTTTTCTATTTCAGATAATTGCCACTCAACATCAGATTTTTTTAGTCTGTCATGAGTATTTTGAAGTATTATAGCTGCTGCAACCGAAATATTTAAACTTTCAGTAAAACCAACCATAGGTATTTTCAAATAACCATCTGCATTATCCATTACATCATTCGACAACCCACCTTTTTCAACACCAAAAAAAAATGCAGATTTTTTTGAAACATCAAAATCTTGTAAAACACAAGATTCATTATGAGGTGTAGTTGCAATAATTTGATACCCTTTATTTCTTAAATTTTCTATACAATCTAACGTGTTATTGGTGTTTTTTTGATTATACATTGAAAAATCAATCCATTTCTGAGCTCCTTTAGCAACAAGTCTGGAGGCATAAAATTTATATTTATTTTCAATTACATGCATATCTTGTACACCAAAAATATCACAACTTCTTACTAATGCACTAGCATTATGAGGTTGAAAAATATCTTCAATAGCAATGGTAAAATGCCTGGTTCTATCCTCTAAAACTTTTTTAAATAAATTTCTTCTTTTTTCAGTTACAAACTGCTCTAAATATTCAATATATTTATAATCGATCATTAAATAGTGTATTTCTTCAAATATAAAATTTTACTTTTGAATAATGGGAAATCTAAAAAAAATAGTTGTTTTAACTGGCGCAGGAATAAGCGCTGAAAGTGGACTAAAAACCTTCAGAGATGCCAATGGTTTATGGGAAGGGCATAATGTTATGGAAGTTGCCTCTGTTATTGGCTGGCAACAAAATAAGGAATTAGTTTTAGATTTTTATAATAAAAGACGAATTCAATTATTAGAAGTTGTACCAAATGAAGCTCATAAAGCATTAGTTCAACTTGAAGACCATTATTCTGTAGATATTATCACTCAAAATGTAGATGATTTACATGAACGTGCAGGTAGTTCCAACGTTTTACATTTACACGGTGAATTATTAAAAGTAAGAAGTACTAAAAATTCGAAATTAATTTACGATTGGCAAAAAGATGTAAATATTGGAGATTTATGTGATGAAAATTCTCAATTAAGACCACATATAGTTTGGTTTGGAGAAGAAGTTCCAATGTTTGAAAAAGCTATGGAAATCACCCAAAAAGCGGATATTTTAATAATTATAGGGACTTCAATGCAAGTGTATCCCGCGGCTAATTTAATTGATTATATAAAATCTAATATTCCTATTTATTTTATAGATCCCAAGCCAGCAATTAGAAAAAATCAGTTTTCTAAATTAGTAGTGATTTCGGAGAAGGCAACTGTTGGACTGCCAAAACTTATTTCTGAATTAATTGACTTATAGAAGTATACAGTTCTCCTTTTGAAATAACACTTCCCATTTCAATTAATTTAAATAGTTCAGTATTTCGGTTGTTGTCATATTTCTTAACTGCATTAAAATATTCTATTTTATCATTTAAAGGGTTTTGAACAAACCATTTGAAATCCTCTGAATTTAAAAAGCTTTTTTTGGAATCATTTAATTTGATGTAAATTCTAATTATTTCGGTTGAATTAGTCTTAAATAAATTAATATGATTTTCAGAAATATGTTCTAAGAATTCCGTTTTATTTAGAACATCTTCCCAAACCACATCACTAAAAATATTCAATTCCTCTTCTGCCATTTCAGGTTTTTCGTTTTTTATTAAATTCCATTCTTTAGCATCAATTTGTTGAGTTGCCAAAAATTTTGAAAAATCTAAATGTAATTCACTTAATTGCTCTTTTGTTAATTGTCTGTATTTCATATTTTAAAGCATAAAAAAAACCGCCCAAATTTGGGCGGTTCAAATATATTAAAATTATTTTTTAGAAAATATAACGTAATCCAAATTGCATTTGCCATCTAGATAATAAACTAAAATCATTTGTGAATGTTCTAGTTTGTGATTCATTGAATGAATACGTAGGAACTTTTGTTACTGGATCTACAGAAACAGCAATAGGTTGTCTGTTCGTTGGGTATTGAACTACTCCCCAATCAGAATTAAGTAAGTTTCCTAAATTCAAAACATCTATACTAAATTGAATGTGATTTGTTTTATCATTTCCAACATTTAGTTTTAAATCTTGTAAAAATTTAACATCCCAACGACCTCTCCAAGGGCTTAAAGCAGCATATTTTTCCATATAACTTCCTCTATTAGCACTTAAATAATCATCTTGTTGAATAAATGATTCAAAAGCAGAAGCTTGACTAGCTCCACCTGAAAAATTCATTGCAGTTACTTCTGAGGAAGTAGGAATATAAATTAAATCATTTAATGAAGAACCATCGTTATTAATGTCTCCTGAGTATGTATAAGAGAATCTTCCTCCTTGAGCATATTCATAAAAAGCAGAAATAGTAGTATTCCATTTATCTGATTGACCATACGTCCAGTTTTTACTAGCTGCTCCAACAATTCTATGTTTATCTCCATATAAAGAATTAGATTCATTAGGTATATTTACATTACCAATAGTTGGGTTTCTATCATACGCATCACTAGTAATTTCAGCTTCAATTGAGTTTGCATCTTTTGATACTAAGTAATTATAAGCAATACTTGCATTAAGATTATTATCCCAACGTTTTTGTAATTTATAAGACATATTAAATTGATGTCCTTTATCAGTATTTGTAAAAATGTATGAGTTTATTGGTTGACCCCAAGGTTGGTTAATTCCATTTCTATCAGAAGATAAATAGATTGCTCTTGTATCAGCTCCACCATCTAGAACACCTGTTGGTTTATTTAAACTATAATTTCTTACCATCATACCATTGATATCTTTACTATAAGAAAAATCAGCAGTGGCAACTAAACCATCCTCAAATTTATAATCTGCTCCAAAACTAGTTTTCCAAACTTGTGGAAATTTGAAATTATCAGCAGTACTTGTATAAAAATCAGCATTTACGTTAGCAACCTGATTTCCAATCCATACAAATGGTAAACGACCTGTAAATATTCCAGTTCCTCCACGAAATTGTAAAGAACTATTTCCTAATACATCCCAGTTAAAACCAACTCTTGGTGAAAATAACGCATCTGAACTTGGTAATTTTGAAGAACTTAATGTAGTTGCATTTCCATCTCCATCAAAATAAGGAATAGTTTCATCATACCAATAAGCAGAAGCAATACTATTTAATATTTTAGTAGAAGTATTGAAATATAAAGGTTTATCAATTCTTAAACCATATGTTAATTTAAAATCATCGCTCATATTCCACTCATCTTGTCCGTAAACCGACCATTGACCAACATTTGTTTCTGCCAATGCCCAGTTTCCTGCATCATAAGTAGCTTGTGCAGCAGCAATATCATTAGAAACTGTTCCATCTCCAACAGCGGCACCAAAAGCAGCAACACTTGGATAAGATCCAAATATTCCAAAACCATAAGCAACTAAGTTAAATGAATTATCAAACATAAATTTCTCGTAAGAAGTACCTAAAGTTAAAGTATGATCACCTAAGTATACATTCAGGTTATTAGTAACTTGAAAAACTTGTTGATCTAATTTGTTATTAACTGAAAAAGGTTCGTGACCTGCAACAATGTAAGGAGAACCTGCTCCATCATGAATATTTATAACCGGTGCTGGTGCAGAGAAAGGATCTCTAAAGTCATCAAAATGAGTATAACCAATTTGTAATTTATTTGTGAATTTTTCACCAAAATTAGAGTTTAATTCAGCTAAATATGATTGAATTTTGTTGTTAATTCTATATCCTGAATTTTCAAATTGTAAAATATTTAAATCCGGACCACGTGGTGCAATTGCATTTGGATGTGCTGTATTATCTTTATAAGCATCTAAATAGTTATAAATTAAAGCTAACCTATGGTTTTGATTGATATTCCAATCTAATTTAAAAATACCTTTAGTTGATTTTGTATTATGCAAATAGTTCTCATAAGCACCTGTTTCGTATCCTATTCCAGAAAGTAAACTTGAAACATTATCTAAATCAGAAGCTAAAACGTTAGATACATTTGAACCGGTAACACTTGGTCTTGAAGCTATAAAGTTAGAACCTAAATCTGTTCTGTCATCTGATTCAAAGTTTGCAAAGAAAAATAATTTATTTTTTACAATTGGTCCACCAATACTTGCTCCAAATTGTGTTTGGTCTAATTTTGGAACAAAAATATCTTCACCACCAACTTTACTACCAGTTAAATCTTGATTTCTGTAATAAGCAAAAGCAGTTCCATGAAACTCATTTGTTCCACTTTTAGTAACGGCATTTACTGCTGCACCTGTAAAACCTGCCTGAGTAACATCATATGGAGCAGTTGAAACTTGAATTTGTTCAATCGCATCCAATGAAACTGGTTGCGCACTTGATTGCCCTCCAGGAGTTGCTGCATCTAATCCAAATGGGTTGTTAAAAATAGACCCATCTAATGAAAAATTGTTAAACTGATCATTTCGACCTCCAAATGAACCACCACTAGATGTAGGTTCTAATCTGTAAAAATCAGAAGCAGAACGTGAAATACTAGGTAAAGTAGTTAATTCTCTTTGTCCAACACTTGTTTCAGCTCCAGTTCTGTCATTGTTAAATGTTGAGTTTTTACCTCCAGTAATTACAACTTCATTTAATAGTTCGCTATCGGGAACCATTTTAGCGTTTAAGTCAAAACCTTTACCTAAATCTAAATATACATCTGTATATTCCATTGTTTGGAAACCTACATAGCTAATTGTAATAGTGTAAGGTCCACCAACACGTAGATTTGTTAAAGTAAATCTTCCGCCTTCAAGAGTCATTGTTCCTGCAACAGTTCCAGTTGGAACGTGAGTTGCAATTACATTAGCTCCAAATAATCCAGTTGAAGCATCATCACTAATTACACCATGGATTTTTGATGTTGTAGTTTGTGAATAACCATCCGTAAAAGACAGTATGCTAATAACAAGTAATAGAAATAATTGTTTTTTCATTTGAGTTAAATGTTAATTGTTAAAATTTGATTGATATTTTTGCAAAAATAAACAAAAAAAACCCACTTAAAAAGTGGGTTTTATATTCTTATTAACGTTATATTGTTAATTACTTTGCTTCTGCAATAATTTCAATTTGTAATTCAACGATAACCGCTCTATGTAATCTAATTGAAGTGTTGTATTTACCAAGTCTCTTGATAGTTCCACCTTCAACTTTAATAAATTTCTTATCAACAACTTGACCAGCAGCTGCTAAAGCTTCTGCTACATCAGCATTACTAACAGAACCAAATAATTTAGAACCATCTCCTGTTTTAGCAGTGATTTTAATTTCTAATTCTTTAATAGCATCTGCAATTACATTTGCATCACTTATTAGTTTTTCTTCTTTAAAAGCACGTTGTTTTAAAGTTTCTGCTAATACTTTTTTTGCTGAAGTAGTTGCTAAAATTGCTAATCCCTGAGGAATTAAAAAGTTACGACCGAAACCATTTTTTACAGTAACAGTATCATCTTTAAAACCTAAGTTTTCAACATCTTGTTTTAATATAATTTCCATAATCCTGTCTGTTTTATTTTAATAAATCTCCTACGTAAGGCATTAAAGCTAAGTGACGTGCTCTTTTAATAGCAACTGAAACTTTACGTTGATATTTTAATGATGTTCCTGTTAAACGACGAGGTAAAATTTTACCTTGTTCATTTACTAAATATAATAAGAAATCAGCATCTTTATAATCAATATACTTTATACCGTTCTTTTTAAAACGACAGTATTTTTTTACTTCTTTCGTGTCAATATCTAACGGAGTTAGGTAACGAACCTCACCTGTTTTTCCTCCTTTTGCTTGTTGTTCTATAGACATATCTCTTATTTTTTAGTTGCTTTCGCGTTACTATTTCTTTGTCTTCTCTTTTCAGCCCAAGCAACAGCATGTTTATCTAACGCTACAGTTAAATAACGCATAACGCTATCATCTCTCCTAAATTCAAGTTCAAAAGGAGATACAACCTCTCCAGCTACTTTGTATTCAAATAAGTGATAAAATCCACTTTTTTTGTTTTGGATTGCATAAGCTAATTTTTTAAGCCCCCAATCTTCTTTTGATATCATTTCGGCACCTTTAGAAACAAGATAGTCCTCGAACTTCTTTACTGTTTCCTTTACCTGAACATCAGATAAAACGGGATTCAAAATGAAAACAGTTTCGTAATGATTCATAATTAAAAATTTTAAGTTTTACTTTTAAGGCTGCAAATATACAGTTATTTCCTTAATTGACAAGTTCATTACAATTAAAATTAGCATCAATAATTATCTACGTCAATATTAAACCGTATTGAACGAAATTCCTTAATAGATTGAAACGTGTTTTTCACCCTTGTAATTTTACTTTTAACCGCTCCAAGTGATTGGTTATTAGGAATCTTAATTATAATATGTCGTATATAATAATTACGAATTTTGGATATTGCTGGAGTTGTAGGACCCAATACATTTTCTTTAAAAACAGGACTAAACGAGCTTCCTAACCAATTTGCTCCTTCTTCTACTCTATTATAATCTTTATGTCGTAAGGTAATTTTAATCAATCGGTAAAATGGAGGATAATGATATTGCCACCGTTCATCAATTTGTTCCTTAAACATTTCATTAAATGAATTTGTGGAAACTTGCTGCAAAATTTGATGATATGGATTGTACGTTTGAATAGCTACTTTACCACGTTTTTTATCACGCCCTGCCCTACCAGAAACCTGCACCATTAATTGATAACTTCGTTCATGTGCTCTAAAATCAGGAAAATTCAACATATTATCAGCGTTCATAATACCTACTAATGATACATTCGCAAAATCCAGTCCTTTTGAAAGCATTTGAGTACCAACTAATATATCAATTTCCTGAGCTTGGAATTGCCCAATTATTTTTTGATATCCGTATTTTCCACGAGTAGTATCCAAATCCATCCTACCAACATTGGCATCTGGAAAAAGCTCTTGTAATTCTAATTCAATTTGCTCGGTACCAAAACCTTTTGTGTCTAACTTCTCACTTCCACAAGCGCCACAATTATAAGGCATTGCTTGTCTGTATCCACAATAATGGCAGCGTAACTCCTTCCTATAACTGTGAAATGTTAAACTTACATCGCATTGTGGACATTGTGGTGATACTCCACAGGTTTGACATTCTACAACAGGTGCAAATCCTCTACGATTTTGAAATAAAATAACTTGTTCCTTTTCTTTAAGTGCTTCAGAAATCATTTCAAGCAATCTATCAGAAAAATGACCTTTCATTCTTTTTTTACGATGCTTCTCTTTTACATCAACTAACTCTATTTCTGGCAATAAAACATCGCCATACCTTCTATTTAATTCAACTAATCCAAATTTTCCTTGTTGAGCATTATAAAATGTTTCAATACTTGGTGTAGCAGAACCTAACAATGTTTTAGCTTTATGTTGAAGCGCTAATACAATAGCAGCATCTCTTGCATGATACCTTGGTGCAGGATCATATTGTTTAAATGACGGCTCGTGTTCTTCATCTACAATGATTAACCCTAAATTTGAGTAAGGTAAAAATAATGCAGATCGCGCCCCTAAAATAAGTTGCGCTTTTTTCTTATTTCCAATTACATTATTCCATACTTCAACACGTTCATTCATAGAGTACTTTGAATGAAAAACAGATAAATATTCACCAAAATAAATTTGTAACCGTTCAATTAACTGAGTTGTTAAAGCAATTTCTGGCAATAAATAAAGTACTTGTTTACCGGCTTCAAGAGATTGTTTTATTAATTTAGCGTATATCTCAGTTTTTCCACTACTTGTAACTCCTTTCAGCAAAGTTACCTGTTTAGATTCAAAAGACAATTCTATATTTTTAAAAGCCTCTTCTTGATGTATTGTTAACTCTTTTATTTGAGAAGAATTTCCATTAAAACTAATTCGATCGGTTTGAATAAAATAATATTCTAAAATATCTTTTTCAACTAAAGATTTTATAACTGAGGCTGTGCAATTAGATTTCTCTATAAGTTGAGTAACCTTTATAGGTTTTTTAGTAGTTTGAAGTTGAAAAAATGTCATTATAACATCACGCTGTTTTTGCGCTCTGCTTAAATGTTGTAATAATTCTGATAATTTTTCATTTGAATCCCAAACAGAATTCAAGCGAACATATTTAATTAATTTTGGCTTGTATTGTTCGTAAATTTGTTCTTTTACATCAATTACTTTTTTTTCTATTAATTCTTTAATAATAGGAAAAACTGTTTTCTTTCCAAGAATATCAACAATTTGTTGAATAGATAGTTGGGATTGATGTTGTAAAGCTTCATAAATTAAAAATTCATCGTCAGATAATTCACTTTCTTCAGAAAAACCACTAACCAATTGAATAATTGTTTCACTTTCCAACAAAAAAGCAGACGGTAATGCAGCTCTATAAACTTCACCCAAAGAACACATATAATAACTAGAAATCCATTCCCAGTGTTTTATTTGAAGCTCATTAACAACTGGAAGGTCATCTAAAATTTGATAGATTTCTTTTGCATCATATCCTTCAGGTGTATTTTTATGTATGGTATAAACCAAAGCCGTATAAATTTTAGATTTTCCAAATTCAACAGCTACCCGCATTCCAGGTTTTAAAAACTCAGCTTCAGCCTCCGTGATTTTATAGGTGAATTGATTTTGTATAGGAATGGGTAATATTACGTTTATATAGTCGATGGTTATTTTTTTAATTACAAATAATTGTAAGTACAAAAATAATTATTTGAAAATTTTAAACCCATTAATTTCTATTTATTAATAAAAATTATTTCTACATTCTGATTATGAGACATATATGTTTTTTTTTGATTTTTGGCACGCTGTTTGTATATATCAAATCGTGTAATACTTTACCAACAAAAAGTAGTATTAACCTTTAAATTTTTTTATTATGAAAAACAAATTATTCTTATTCGCAGCTTTTGTATTAATAGGTTTTGGAGCATTTGCTTCAAATACTAATACAAATCATAAACCGTTAATTACGAACTATTATAACGATTATGGAGATTCATTTACGTTTGTAGAAAGAGGAGTAACATTTGCTATTTTTCAAAATGGAGAATTTGATTTTTACATTAACCCAAGAAATGGTTTACATATAGGATATCAAAGAAATGGTATTGGAATAAACTTTAATTCTGGTTACGATTATGATGCTTACGTTCAATATGACGATTTTGGAGCAATTGTTCAAATAGAAGATATTTATATTGATTATGACTATTATGGCCGTGTTAAAAGAGTTGGTAACACAAGAATTAATTACAATCGTGGAAGATTAGTAAGTTTAGGAGGCTTGAGAGTGTATTATGATAATTATGGTCGTTATTCTCATTATTCTGGATATATTAATAAATATAACCGTAATTATGTATATCACCCATATCATAATTATTTTTCTAGACCATTGTTCGATTTTAGAATAGTGAGCTACAAACCTTACAGAAATCATTATCACCCAACACGATATACTTATTACAAAGATCATTCAAGAAATAAATATTATAATAAAAACGGTAGAAATAATCATTACAAAAGAAATAATAACACAAGAAACCGTGTAGCAACAAATAATGTTCCGAAAACAAGAGATGATAGAACTACTAGAAATGATAACAATTATAATAAAAATAATAGAACTTCATCAACCCAAAGAGATACTAATGTAAATCGCTCAAATAGAAATACAAGAAATACTACTGAAAGATCGAATACAAATGTTAATAGAGCACCAGAGAGAACTGTACAAAATAATAGAAAAGAGATTAAAAGAGAGCCTGTGAGAAGAGTTGAAAGAAGAAGTGAAGTATCACAAACAAATAGAAATGAACGTACTTCAAAAGCTTCAAATAATAGAAACTCAAATAGAAATATTAAAGAAAGAAAAAGATCAGATTCTAATAAATCTCAACAAACTGTAAAAAGAGAAAATACTTCGAAGAATGACACTAGAAGTAGAAGAAGAGGATAATATTGGTTGAATTAATGTAAAAGAGGCTAACAAAAAACTTAAAAGTTTTAGTTAGCCTCTTTTTTATATAAAAATTATACTAATTTGATTAATCCTCAGTTACTTCATCTTCAGTATTCTTATTTTTTTTAGCTTTTCTACTTCCCGCATACATATCATAACGAACATATAAACAATCTAAATCTCCATTTTTCATTGGGATTCTTCTTGAAGTACGCAAGCCAACATGTTTAATTGCATCTAAATTTGATGTTATAAACCAAACCGTTGAATCTGGATATCCACTTTTTAAAGTATCTCCAATTTTTTTATAAAATTCCTGCATATCAATATCTAATCTTTCTCCATACGGTGGATTAAAAAGAATTGTAGTTTGCCCGAATACTTCCTTTACTGAATTGAAAAAATTAATATGGTGGATACCTATAAACTCACTTAAATTAGCATTCTGAACGTTATCTTTAGCTTTTTTAACTGCCGATGGGGCTTTATCAAATCCCATTATTTTAAAGTGGGAATTTCGTATTTTTTTCAATAATGAGTCTTGAATTGTAAAAAATAAATCCTCATCATAATCTTCCCATTTTTCAAAACCAAACTCTTTTCTATTGATGTTTGCAGGTATATTACAAGCAATCATTGCTGCTTCAATTAAAATAGTACCAGATCCACACATTGGATCAATAAAATTACAATCTCCTGTATAACCAGAAAGCAAAACCAATCCAGCTGCTAAAACTTCGTTTATTGGCGCAATATTGGTTGCGCTTCTATAACCTCTTTTATGTAATGAATCACCAGAACTATCTAAAGAAACTGTACATAAATCATTTAAAATATGAACATGAATTTTAACATCCGGATATTTTATATCTACATTTGGTCTTTTATGGTATTTATGACGAAAATAATCCGCTATCGCATCTTTTGATTTCAAAGAAATGTAGTGAGAGTTGGTAGTGAAATTTTTAGAATTTACAACTGCTCCAATAGCAAATGTGCTATCTACGTTCATAATTCTTTCCCAATCTATCGTTTGAAGTTTTTTATACAAATCATCTTCGTCAAAAACTTTAAATTTTTTAATCGGTTTTAAGATACGAATTGCAGTTCGCAACGCTATATTAGCTTTATACATAAAACCTTTATCTCCAGTAAAAGAAACATTTCTCACACCTGCTTCAACGTCTTGTGCTCCTAAATTTTTTAGTTCGGTTGCCAAAACTTCCTCTAAACCAAACATCGTGGTGGCAACCATTTTAAAATTATGACTCATAAATTATTTTATTTGAATTGCAAAAGTACTCAAATAAAAACGTTTCATTAAAAGAATAAATGTATAAAGAGTCCAACAAATAAACATTTAATAAAACATTTCATTATTTTTGCATGCATTTTTACAATTATGACGAAAAAGAAAGAATGGTTTGCTTCGTGGTTTGACACAAGTTATTACCACATATTATATAAAGACAGAAACCATACGGAAGCCCAAAATTTTATGCAAAATTTAGTTTCCTTTTTAAAATTACCTAAGAATTCATTATTATTGGATTTGGCTTGTGGAAAAGGTCGACATTCAATTTATTTAAATTCTTTAGGGTATCAAGTTGTTGGTGCTGATTTATCAAAAAACAGCATTAAAAAAGCGAAGAAACATGAAAATGAAACGCTTCACTTTTTTGAACACGATATGAGGAATCCGTTTGATACAAAGTTTGATGTAATCTTTAACTTATTCACAAGCTTTGGCTTTTTTGAAGATGATAATGAAGATATTAACGTACTTCAAAATATAAAAAACGGGTTAGCTACAAACGGAGTTGCTATCATTGACTTTATGAATGCTAAAAAAGTAATGTCAAATCTTGTTCCAGAAGAAATTAAAACCATTAATGATATTACATTTAAAATGAACCGTTATATTGATAATGGCTTTATTGTAAAAGAAATTAATTTTGATGCAGATGGTGAACACCACACCTACTTTGAAAAAGTAAAAAGCTTAGATTTAGAAAAAATAAATTCTTATGTGAAAGCCGTTGGTTTTAATATAAAACATACTTTTGGTAACTATCAGTTAGAAGATTTTAATGAAGAAACTTCAGACCGTTTAATTTTAGTCTTAGAATGACATATTTAGCTCTTATTGCTTCAGTACTAGTCGGAATTTTAATCGTATTTGGCTTAAAACCAAGTACAAAAACTGTACAATTATTATTAGCATTTAGTGGTGCCTATTTACTATCTATTACAATTCTACATTTATTTCCTGAGACCTATAGTTCAGCAAATGAAAATGCGGGATTGTTCATTTTACTAGGATTATTACTACAATTAGTTTTAGATTTTTTCTCTAAAGGGGCGGAACATGGTCATATTCACGTTCAAAAAGATATTTCATTCCCTGTTGCTTTATTTATAAGTTTATGTATACATGCTTTTATGGAAGGAATTCCTTTAGCACACAAGCATCATCACGAATATTTGTTATGGGCAATTGTAATTCATAAAATTCCCATTGCAATTATTTTAGGAACATTTTTTGTAAGTTCTAAGATTTCAAAGTTGAATTCAATTCTGTTTTTACTACTGTTTTCTTTAATGTCTCCTTTAGGAAGTTTTTCAGGTGAAAATTTTGAAATTTTAACGACATACAAAACAGAAATTACAGCTATAATTATTGGAGTATTCTTGCATATTTCAACAATAATTTTGTTTGAAACATCTAAAGATCATAAATTTAACCTTCTTAAATTTGTTGCTATTTTAATAGGTATGTGCGTTGCATATATGGTTTAAATAAATCAACTCAACAAGCTTAAATTCAAAGAATTACACAAAATAAAATATAAAAAAGCGAAAAGAAAATATTTTCTTTTCGCTTTTTTTTAATTAGCTACTTTACTAATAAATTTTATTCGCATCAATCTTAATTCATCCTCATCATAATCTCCATCAAATTCATCTAAAGCATCTTGAATTCGATCACTTTCGGATTCCATAAAATAATCAAATATTTCTTCTTGCTGCTCCTCATCTAAGAGATTATCAATGCAGTAATCTATATTTAATTTTGTACCGCTATATACAATTCGTTGCATTTCTTCAATAAGATCCTTAAATGATAAACCCTTTGATTTTGCAATATCTTCTAAAGGAATTTTTCTATCTGTGTTTTGAATAATATACAGTTTTAAACCAGAGTTTACACCAGTACTTTTCACAATAAAATCATCTGGACGAATTACATCATTTTCCTCTACATATTTAGCTATTAATTCTATAAATGGTTTTCCAAATTTAGTTGCTTTTCCTTCACCAACACCATAAATACCATTTAGCTCCTCCATAGTAATTGGATATTTCAAAGCCATATCTTCTAAAGATGTTTCTTGAAAAACTGCATAAGGTGGCACTCCATTCTTTTTTGCAACGGATTTTTGTAATTCTTTTAATAATTTAACAAGAACTTCGTCTGAAACATTTCCAGTTGTTTTGCCAGTTTTTATAATAGACGCATCATCACCTTCCTCATAAATATGATCCTCAGTCATCATGTATGAATGTGGTTTGGAAATAAATTCAAGCCCTAAATTTGTGATTTTAATAACACCATATTGTTCAATTTCTTTCCTTATAAATCCTGCAACAAGTGCTTGCCTAATTAAAGCCATCCAATATTTATCACTTTGCTCCTTTCCACAACCAAAATAAGATTTCTCATCCGTTTTATGGGATTTTAACAAAGCGTTTATTTTACCAATTAACGTATTTACTAATTCTTTTGATTTATATTTTTGATTTGTATCTACAACAACTTTTAATAAGGTAATTAGCTCATTTTGCGCTTCATGTTTTTTCTTAGGATTTACAACATTATCATCCATATTGGCACCTAAACCATTTACACTATCAAATTCTTCTCCAAAATAATGTAATAAATATTGTCTACGCGACATAGAAGTTTCAGCATAACCAACAACCTCCTGCAATAATGCATTTCCAATTTCTTGCTCAGCAATTGGTTTTCCCGATAAGAATTTTTCAAGTTTTTCAATATCCTTATAAGCATAATATGCTAAACAATAACCTTCTCCTCCATCACGACCTGCTCTTCCTGTTTCCTGATAATAACTTTCTAAACTCTTTGGTATATCATGATGTATAACAAAACGAACATCTGGTTTGTCAATTCCCATACCAAAAGCAATAGTTGCAACAACAACATCTATATCTTCCATCAAAAACATATCTTGATGTTTTGATCTTGTTTTAGCATCTAAACCTGCATGATAAGGAACCGCTTTAACACCGTTTACTTGCAAAAGTTGTGCAATATCTTCAACTTTTTTCCGACTTAAACAATAAATAATACCGGATTTACCTTTATGTTCTTTAATAAAACGAATGATATCAGAATTAATATGTTTTGTTTTAGGTCTTACATCATAAAATAAATTTGGTCTATTAAAAGATGCTTTAAAGGTATTTGCATTAGACATTCCTAACGTTTTAAGAATATCTTCCTGCACTTTTTCTGTAGCTGTAGCAGTTAATCCAATAATTGGAACATCATCAATTTTTTGAATTATAGTTCTTAAATTTCGGTATTCAGGTCTAAAATCGTGCCCCCATTCAGAGATACAGTGCGCCTCATCAATTGCTACAAAGGATATTTTTTGAGATTGTAAAAACTCAATATATTCTTCCTTTATTAAAGATTCTGGTGCAACATATAATAATTTGGTAGTTCCTTTTTCTATATCAGATTTCACCAAATTAACTTCTGTTTTGTTTAAAGATGAATTCAATACATGAGCAATTCCATATTCTGAAGAAATTCCTCTTATCGCATCTACTTGATTTTTCATTAAAGCAATTAACGGTGAAACTACAATGGCTGTACCTTCTTGAATTAAAGCTGGTAATTGATAGCACAACGATTTTCCTCCTCCGGTTGGCATAATAACAAATGTATCATTACCATCAATTATACTTTTAATAACTCTTTCTTGTAATCCTTTGAACTTATTAAATCCAAAATACTTTTTCAATGCAATATGTAAATCTATTTCTGTCTTGCTCATTTTCTATTCTAAATAGGAATTTTTAATTAATTAAATTACTAAAAATTTTTCTCACATCAATTACTGTTAATTTTTTTTGTAGTTTACCTTGTTTCTAATTAAATAAATTTAATTTTGTTTGTTACTAAATATAGAACATTTTTTAATTAAAATATAAAATCTTTGAAAAATAAAAGTACAATTATTGACAATGCCAAGCAAACTATACTAGCGGAAACTAACGCAATTGCGAATTTAGTTAATTTTTTAAATGATGATTTTGAAAATGCTGTTAAATTTATTCACAATTCTAATGGCAGAGTAATTATTACTGGAATTGGTAAAAGCGCCATAATTGCAACAAAAATTGTTGCGACTATGAATTCAACTGGAACCCCCGCTATTTATATGCATGCTGCAGATGCCATCCACGGTGATTTAGGTACAATTCAAAAGAACGACGTTGTCATATGTATTTCAAAAAGTGGAAACACTCCAGAAATTAAAGTGTTAGTTCCTTTTATTAAAAATTATGGTAATAAAATAATTGCACTTACTGGGAATGTAGATTCATTTTTAGGCAAAAATGCTGATTTTTGTTTAAATTGTTTTGTTGAAAAGGAAGCTTGCCCCAATAACCTTGCTCCTACGTCTAGTACAACAGCTCAATTGGTTATGGGTGATGCATTAGCTGTTTGTTTGTTGGAAATGAATAATTTTTCAAGTAAAGATTTCGCCAAATACCATCCAGGAGGTGCTTTAGGTAAAAAATTATATTTAAGAGTCAGTGATTTAATTGCTAAAAATGAAGTTCCTATGGTAGATCCAACTACTGCAATTAAAGATGTAATTGTTGAAATTTCAAAAAAACGATTAGGAACTACCGCAGTTGTAGAAAACTCAAAAATAATAGGTATAATAACTGATGGTGATTTAAGAAGAATGCTAAAAAATAATACCGATATTAGCAAATTGGTAGCTAAGGATATTATGAGTAAAAATCCTAAAACTATTTCAATTGATGAAATGGCTATTGCAGCTCTTGAAACAATGGAAAACAATAATATTACACAAATTTTAGTTGAAGACGATATGAAATATGTAGGTGTAGTTCATTTGCATGATTTATTAAAAGAAGGTATTTTTTAAGATGGCAAAAGAAGAAAAAGACATGACGTTTTTAGACCATGTTGAAGAATTACGATGGCACTTAGTAAGATCATCTGCGGCAATATTAGTGCTAGCTGCAATTGCATTTTTAAATAAGGATTTGATTTTTAATAAAATTTTATTCGCTCCAAAGGATCCAAGTTTTATCACTTATCGTTTTTTCTGTAAAGTATCTCAATTCTTTGGCACTGATGGGCTATGCATTGATGATATGCCATTTACTTTTCAAAGTTTGGCTATGGGAGAACAATTTAGTGTTCATATTTGGACCTCTATAACAGTTGGTTTTATAATCGCTTTTCCTTTTATTATTTATGAATTTTGGAAGTTTATTAGTCCTGGCTTGTATGAAAACGAACGTAATAATGCTAAAAGTTTTATAGTAATATCTTCATTTTTATTTTTTGTTGGAGTGTTATTTGGTTATTACGTTGTTACTCCTTTATCAGTTAATTTTTTAGGAAATTATTCAATAAGTGATATGGTTGAAAGAAATATTAAAATTGATTCATATATGTCCTTGGTAAGATCATCTTTATTAGCCTGTGGGTTTGTATTTGAATTACCTATAATAATGTACTTTTTAACAAAAATAGGATTAGTAACACCTGACTTTCTTAAAAAATACAGAAAGCATGCACTTGTTTTAGTATTAATTTTAGCAGCTGTTATAACACCTCCGGATATTATTAGCCAAATTATTGTGACTATTCCTATTCTTATTCTTTATGAGGTAAGTATTTATATATCAAAAATTGTTGTTAAACGAGAATTAAAAAGACAAAAAGATGCCTAATCAAATTGAAGAATTTAATGATTATCGTCAAAAAATGAACGATAAAATTTTAGCTGATGATAATAAAGTTATCAAACGAATTTTTAATTTAGATACAAACGCTTATTCAAAAGGCCATTTAGATATTAAAACTAAAGAACTTTTGGGTTTGGTTGCTTCTGCCGTATTGCGATGTGATGATTGCATAAAATATCATTTAGAAACAAGTTATAAAGAAGGGGTTACTAAAGCTGAAGTAATGGAGACATTATCAATTGCAACACTTGTAGGTGGAACAATTGTTATTCCACATTTAAGAAGAGCTTATGAATTTTGGGAAGAACTTGAAAACCAAAAATAAGCATAGAATAAAAATATAAACAACTGAAAAGAAGTGATTTTAAGAGCTGAAAATATTAAAAAGAAATACGGAAGTAGATACGTTGTAAATGGTATATCTCTTGAAGTAAAACAAGGAGAAATTGTAGGGCTATTAGGTCCTAACGGTGCTGGAAAAACAACTTCATTTTACATGATTGTTGGAATGATAAAACCAAATGAAGGGAACATTTTTTTAGATGATCAAAACATTACCAATTTCCCAATGTATAAAAGAGCACAAGAAGGTGTTGGGTATTTAGCACAAGAAGCTTCAGTTTTCAGGAAACTTTCTGTTGAAGATAATATTATGTCGGTTTTAGAATTTACTGGTTTATCAAAGGCAGATCAAAAACTAAAACTAGAGTCTTTAATTGAAGAATTTAGTCTTGGTCACGTACGAAAAAACCGTGGTGATTTACTTTCTGGTGGAGAACGAAGAAGAACTGAAATTGCACGTGCTCTGGCCTCAGATCCAAAATTTATTTTATTAGATGAACCATTTGCGGGAGTAGACCCTATTGCGGTTGAGGATATCCAAAGTATTGTAGCTCATTTAAAAGATAGAAATATTGGAATTCTTATCACAGATCACAATGTTCAAGAAACTTTAGCAATTACAGATAAAACATACTTAATGTTTGAGGGTGGTATCTTAAAAGAAGGAACTCCTCAAGAACTTGCTGAAGATGAAACAGTTAGACGTGTTTATTTAGGAAAGGATTTTGAATTAAAAAAGAAAAAATTTTAAATTTTATTTCAAATTTTCATTAAAAGATGAATTACACTAAAGTTTTCAAAAAAATAAATGATGAATTAATTGAATTTGAGGGTATGGGTTCAATTGCTACTTATATACCAGAATTAAGTAGTGTAAAATCAACATCATTTGGAGTTCACCTAATTACAACTAACAATAAACATTTCTGTTTTGGAGATTCAGATCAAAAATTTTCTATTCAGAGTATTTCAAAAGTTTTATCCTTAGTACTAGCATACAAATTAGAAGATGAAGATTTATGGAGTCGTGTTGGTGTTGAACCTTCTGGAACTTCATTTAATTCCTTAATTCAATTAGAGAATGATGAAGGTATCCCAAGAAATCCTCTAATAAACGCTGGAGCTTTGGTAATTTGTGATGTATTAGTAAGTCATCTTGAAAATCCAAAAAAAGATTTTATTGAATTTGTAAGAAATATTTCTGGAATTTCTACAATTGACTATTGTTCCAGAATTGCCGAATCTGAAAAATCCGCTGGTTATAGGAATGCTGCGTTGATAAATTTAATGAAATCCTTTGGGAATATTGATAACGATATAGATGTTGTGCTTGATTTTTATTTTAATCTATGCTCAATAGAAATGACTTGTAAAGAACTTTCACAAACCTTTTTGTTCTTAGCTACTTATGGTGTTAACCCTTTCACTAAGGAAGTCGTTTTAAGTAAAAGTAAATCTAAACGAGTAAATGCAATTATGCAATTATGTGGCTTCTATGATGAAGCAGGTGAATTCTCTTTTAAAGTAGGTTTACCTGGTAAAAGTGGTGTTGGTGGTGGAATTGTAGCCATTCATCCAAATAAATACAGCATCGCCGTTTGGAGTCCAAAATTAAATGCAAAAGGCAATTCCTTTAAAGGAATAAAATTTTTAGAATTATTTACTTCCGAAACTCAAGTTTCAATCTTTTAATTTTACATTAACTTTTTTATAAAACTATTTCTTATTTAAGTTTTCTATAATTGATAAAAAGATATATAATAGGATCACTAAAGGTATTGCAACAAATTGAAATGAAATTATTAAACCTAAAGTGAGAAGTATAAAAATGTACTTAATTTTATTATTTTCCCAAGAATAGTCTTTAAATTTCAAAGAGAAAAGTGGAATTTCGGCATTCATTAAATAACTTAGTAACAAGGTTAAAGCAATCAAAAACCACTTATTGTGAATTATTGCTATTACTAAATCAATAGAGCTATATTCTAATATTAATGGCAGCGACAACACAACTAAGGCAGAGGCTGGAGTTGGTAAGCCTATAAATGAACTTGTTTGACGCTCGTCTATATTAAATTTAGCCAATCTATAAGCAGCTGCCAAAGTAATAATTAGACCGAAAAAAGCAATGGTACTATAATTTTTTGATTCCATTAATAAAGTATTAGATACCCAATTATTACTGGAATTAACATTATCTAGCAATTTAAACATTACAATTCCTGGTACTACCCCACTTGTAACAACATCTGCTAACGAATCTAATTGCTTCCCTAGTTCGCCCTGTACTTTAAATAATCGAGCAGCAAAACCATCGAAAAAATCAAAAAATATTCCTAAAAACACTAATAAGGCAGCAATTACAAGTTCATCTGAAACTGCAAAAATAACAGCTATAGTACCTGATAATAAGTTCAATAAGGTAAGTAGATTGGGAATGTATTTTTTTAATTGCATATCTTAAAATTTTAGTAAATTTAATAAACTATTTTTTAGTTAGTTTTAAATCTGTTTATTTTTTAAAAATAATTCAATGCCGCTCATTAAATCGACTTATCATCCCTCTTTTTTATTTAAAAACGCACACATTAATACAGTTTTTAAAACATTATTTTATAATGAATCTATACCTTATACGAGGAAAAGAATAGATACCTCAGATGGTGATTTTTTGGATTTAGATTTTTCAATAGTTGGTTCAAATACTTTAGTAATTACCTTGCACGGATTGGAAGGAAGCTCAAAATCAAAATATTTAATTTCATTAGTAAAACATCTAAATTCACTTCAAATTGATTGTTTAGCTCCAAACTTTCGTGGTTGTAGTGGTGAAGATAATACTAAAATATACTCATATAATAGTGGTAAAACTGATGACATTTCTGAAGTTGTAAATTACGTTATTAGTACATCAAATTATAAAAACATAATCATTGTAGGTTATAGTATGGGAGGTAATATTGCATTAAAATATTTAGGTGAAACAATAAACATTCCTTCGGAAGTTAAAGGAGCTATTGCAATATCCGTACCAACAGATTTAGAAGGTTCTTCAAGAGTTTTGGGAAATTCGAATAATGCTATTTATATGAATAGATTTCTTAAAACTTTAAAAGTAAAAAGCGTTCAAAAACAGGAAAAGTTTAACGATTTAAGACTTAATATAGAAGAAATAAATAAAGCAAAAAACTTTTCTGATTTCGATAATGCTGTGACTGCGCCGCTATTTGGTTTTAAAAATGCTTCAGATTATTGGGAGAAATCGAGCTCAAAGCCCTTTATACCTTTTATCAAATTACCAACTTTAATAATCAATGCTTTAGATGATTCTTTCTTATCTAAAAGTTGTCATCCAATTGTGGAAGCCGACCAAAATAACTCAGTATTTTTAGAAACACCAAAATATGGAGGACATGTTGGATTTAATACATCATTAATGAAGTCTGATTCACTTTGGAGTGAGAACAGAGTGTCAGAATTTATAAAACATATTATTTATTAATTTGAAACCGTAAACTATAAAGTTTTTTTACTTTCGCTTTAAATTCCAATAATTTGAAAAAATATTCCTTCTCTATATCAAAAAATATGAAAAGAAAATTTTATTTTATTTTTCTCTTAAGCTTTTATTGTTTTCAATTAACAGCTCAACAATTGTCTGATAAAGCTTCAATTAGCATAATAACTTGTGGACCAGGAAATGAGTTGTATTCAACTTTTGGACACAGTGCATTTCGAGTTTTTGATCCCCTTCAAAGGTTCGATAAAATATATAATTATGGAACTTTTGATTTTAACGCACCTAATTTTTATCTGAATTTTGCAAAAGGAAAACTTACTTATCAGCTCTCAACAACACCTTTTAGTCGGTTTTTAAGAGAATACCAATATGAAAATAGATGGGTAAAAGCACAAAAATTAGATTTAATTCCTTCTGATGTCCAAGCAGTTTTTAATTTCTTAGAAAATAATGCAAAGCCAGAAAATAAATCTTACCAATACGAT
>Ga0208801_1000028_pt1 | contig 68992 bp, 66 predicted proteins | sample Colrivmet1370B02_FD_187626 | JGI IMG/M metagenome (GOLD analysis project Ga0208801, IMG submission 187626) | Estuarine microbial communities from the Columbia River estuary - metaG 1370B-02 (SPAdes) (version 2) | ecosystem: Environmental > Aquatic > Marine > Intertidal zone > Estuary | place...
GCAGCGAACCCGAAGGGCGCAACTGAAAGGCGCGTAATCGAACCCTGGTTTGATGGTGAATTTCTAACAGGTATAAAAAAAGCCGCTACAAGAGCGGCTTCTTAAAATAATGGTGCCCAGACCCGGACCACACTGCGACAGCAGTTTGGCATGAGCGCAGCGAACCCGAAGGGCGCAACTGAAAGGCGCGTAATCGGACCAGTGTTCGATGAGGGGGTTTCCTGCAGACATAAAAAAAGCCGCTACAAGAGCGGCTTCTTAAAATAATGGTGCCCAGACCCGGACCACACTGCGACAGCAGTTTGGCATGAGCGCAGCGAACCCGAAGGGCGCAACTGAAAGGCGCGTAATCGAACCCTGGTTTGATGGTGAATTTCTAACAGGTATAAAAAAAGCCGCTACAAGAGCGGCTTCTTAAAATAATGGTGCCCAGACCCGGAATCGAACCAGGGACACGAGGATTTTCAGTCCTCTGCTCTACCGACTGAGCTATCTGGGCATGTCGCTAAACAGTTGTATTAACTTGTCTTGCTGACGGAGGCGTATTAAACGGATTTAAGGTCGACGCGTCAAGTAAATTTTTCATAACTGTATGATTTTCTGTAACTTTCTTCTATTTAGTCTCTGGAACGTAGCCGTCGACCGCATCAAATTGCGTGCCGCTCAAAAACAGGGTCATTTGCTCCTGTAAATATTGGCGGGTTTTTGGTTCAAACAGATTCAGGTGCTTCTCATTAATTAAACGTGTTTGATGGTCTTGCCATTCTTTCCATGCCTTGGCAGACACATGGTCATAGATATCCTGACCCTTGGGGCCCGGAAATGGGGCCGCGGTTAGTCCAGGTAATTCTTCGCTATATTTTCTGCAGGTGACGGTTCTCATGGGTTGTCCTGTAATGATTGAATAAGGCGCTTGATGGGTGCGGGTAATCCCAACTGACTCAGTGCGTGGTGCGGCTTGACCCAATAGCCATTGATGGCATCTATTGTAGGCCTATCGTTAGCCAGTTGTAAAAAGACTGGCGTTATCAATAGGGTGCGGTGGGTAAACTTATGGGTCACGACTGTGCTTGTTTTAATCTCTGCGCTCTTTGGAAGGTTGCTGTAGGTAGACTGCAGTGTGGCGAGGTCTGCGTATTCTGGAAAGCTGTAAAGGCTGCCCCAAATACCCTCGTTAGGGCGTTGCTCTAAATACAGATTTTGATGCTGATCGCGGATGATGGCCATTGCGACGGTAAAGGTGGGCACGGCTTTTTTGGGCTTTTTGCCTGGAATGGTTGCCACCAGATTCTGGGTGTAGGCAACGCAATCGGACACAAAAGGACAGGCGGTGCACTGCGGCTTGGAGCGGGTACAAAAGGTGGCACCAAAATCCATCATGGCTTGATTGTAATCAGCGCATCGGGCCTTGGGTGTGTGCTGAATGCTCAGTTCCCACAAGCGTTTTTGTGCGGCCAATTTTCCAGGCCACTCGGTTTCACCAAACCTTCTGGCCAATACCCGTTTCACATTGCCATCTAAAATCGCGGCTGATTGCCCACAGGCCAAAGACAATATTGCGGCTGCGGTTGACCGCCCTATACCGGGTAATGCCTCTAAGGCTTCTGCATTCTGGGGCAATACACCCGCATGAAGTGTCCTGCAGACCTGCGCCGTTTTGGCAATATTACGTGCTCTTGCGTAATAGCCCAAGCCGGTCCAATGATGCAAAACTTGGTCAATGGGTGCTTCCGCAAGGGCCTGCAGGGTGGGGAAACTGTTCATGAAGCGTTCGTAATAAGGGATGACGGTGGTGACCTGAGTTTGTTGCAGCATGATTTCAGAAATCCACACACGATAGGGTGTCGGGTTCTGCTGCCACGGCAAGTCTTTACGCCCATGTATATCCCACCATTCCAGCAGCAGGGTACTAAACGACTGGGAGCTAGAGCGCTGAGTGGATGTCATATGCTGAGTGCCTATAGGCAAAGCCGAAAAAGGGGGAGATACCGAACAACGGCTGTTGCTCGGTATCTAGGGGTGCTGATTAGTCACCCAACAGGGTGATATCACGTACTGCGCCCTTGTCTGCACTGGTAGCCAGCAAAGCATAGGCTTTCAGCGCCGTGGTGACTTTCCGTGGCCGCACGGAGGTCGGTTTCCAAGGCTGTGGACGTGCCTCCATGGCTTTGCGTCTTGCGGCCAGTGTCTCGTCGGATACGGCCAAGTCTACGCGGCGTTCAGGAATGCTAATGACAATCATGTCGCCTTCTTCTACAAGGCCTATGTTGCCTCCAGAAGCTGCTTCAGGAGAGGCATGACCAATGGATAGGCCACTGGTGCCGCCAGAGAAACGCCCGTCGGTCAGCAAGGCACAGGCCTTACCCAGTCCTTTCGATTTTAAATAACTGGTGGGGTACAGCATTTCTTGCATGCCTGGACCACCACGCGGGCCTTCGTATCGAATGACAACCACATCGCCAGCAACTATTTGGTCGGCCAAAATGGCCGTTACTGCAGCGTCTTGGCTTTCGAATACTCGCGCCCGACCTTCAAAGTGAAATGAATCTTCGTCGACACCGGCGGTCTTCACCACACAGCCATCTAGGGCAAGATTGCCTCTTAGCACGGCCAATCCACCTTCAGCGGAGTAGGCAGCAGAAGCCGCGCGGATACAGCCGCCATTGCGGTCACGGTCAAGCGTTGGCCAGCGGGTCGCTTGGCTAAAGGCAGTTTGGGTCGGTATACCGGCAGGGCCAGCACTGTAAAACGACAAGACTGCAGGGTCCTTGGTTACCATGATGTCCCATTGCTCAATCGCCTCTTTCATCGTGGTGCTATGTACGGTTGGCAAATGGCTGTGTAACAGGCCCGCGCGGTCCAATTCACCCAGCAAGGCGAATATACCGCCAGCACGGTGGACATCTTCCATGTGGTATTTTTGAATATTGGGTGCAACCTTACATAGCTGCGGAACCTTTCGAGATAGCGCATCCATGTGAGAGAGGTTGTAATCTACGCCCGCTTCCTGGGCGATAGCCAATAAGTGCAAGATGGTGTTGGTCGAGCCACCCATAGCGATATCTAGGGTCATCGCGTTTTCAAAGGCTTCAAAGGTAACAATTGATCGGGGTAAAGCGCTCTCATCGTCCTGCTCATAATAGCGTTTGGTCAGTGCAACAATTTCGTGCCCTGCGCGCTCAAATAGGGCTTTTCGATCTGCGTGCGTTGCCAACATAGAGCCGTTACCCGGCAAGGCGAGGCCAATGGCTTCGGCCAAACAGTTCATGGAGTTGGCGGTAAACATGCCAGAGCAGGAGCCACAGGTAGGGCAGGCCGACCGTTCATATTCCGCAACGGTTTCATCGTCAACACTGCTGTCTGCAGCAATAACCATAGCGTCAACTAAGTCTAAGCCATGGTTGGCCAATTTGGTCTTGCCAGCTTCCATGGGACCACCGGAAACAAATATTGCTGGGATATTGAGGCGCATAGCAGCCATTAGCATCCCCGGTGTGATCTTATCGCAGTTACTAATACAGACCATCGCGTCGGCTGTGTGTCCGTTGACCATGTATTCCACAGAGTCTGCAATCAGGTCGCGGCTTGGTAGGCTGTAGAGCATGCCGTCGTGACCCATGGCGATTCCATCGTCGATGGCAATGGTATTGAACTCTTTGGCAACGCCACCCGCTTTTTCAATCTCACGTGCAACCAGTTGGCCCATGTCTTTAAGGTGCACGTGCCCGGGCACAAATTGGGTAAATGAATTGACCACCGCGATGATGGGTTTTTGAAAGTCATCGTCTTTCATGCCAGTGGCGCGCCACAATGCGCGTGCACCAGCCTGGTTGCGTCCAGCGGTAGATGTTTTTGAGCGATATTGGGGCATGCCTTACTCCGATAAATGTCCGGTGCGATAGGCTGTTAGTGTACCCAATTCGGGTGGGAATGAAACAGTGGTAAATCTGAAAGACCGTGGTGCAGAAACAACAAGAGCCCTAAAAAGGGCTCTTATACACACAGTGCATTCGTTGCCTGTGTTTATTTGGCGTGGTGGCAAGACACCCAGTGGCCGCCTTCATTGCTCTTTAATGTAGGCTTTTCTATCGCACACAGGTCATCGGCCAACGGACAACGGGTTCTAAACACGCAGCCTGATGGTGGATTGATAGGTGACGGCATGTCGCCTTCGAGCAAGATAACTTTCTTTGCGCGCTCTTTAACCGGATCTGGAATCGGAACTGCAGAGATTAATGCTTGGGTATAAGGGTGACGTGGATTGTCATAGAGGTCATTGGCGACCGAGACTTCTGCCACATTACCGAGATACAGCACCATAATACGGGTGCTGATATGGCGTACCACACTCAAGTCGTGTGCAATAAACACCAATGACAGACCCATTTCTTTCTGCAAATCAACCAGCAAGTTGATAACCTGCGCCTGAATTGACACGTCGAGTGCCGATACTGGCTCGTCACAAATAATCAATTTTGGCTCTAGAATCAGGGCGCGGGCAATACCGATACGCTGACACTGGCCACCTGAAAACTCATGTGGATAGCGGTTGATCTGGTTGGTTAACAAGCCCACTTTCTTCATGACTGCTTTAACGCGATCGACGACATCTTCCTTAGATGTTTCAGGGTAATGCGTCTTGAGTGGCTCAGCAATAATTTGACCAATAGTCATACGCGGGTTTAGCGACGCCAATGGATCCTGGAATATCATCTGGATGTCTTTGCGCTTTTCCTGCAATTCCGACTTAGACATGGTCAGAAGGTCTTCATTACCCATCCACAATACTTGGCCAGCGGACGAAGGGATCATGCGGATAATGGCGCGCGCTAGGGTCGACTTTCCACAGCCTGATTCGCCCACAATGCCCAGGGTTTCACCTTCGTACAGATCGAAGCTCACACCATCGACGGCCTTCAATGCGAGTGGTTTTGTCCAAGGCAATGCGCCCTGTGGTTTGATGCTGAACTGGACTTTTAAGTCCTTTACGGACAATAGAATCTTTTTATCGGCGCTCATTTCAGGTTCTCCGCAGGGATGTGGCAAGCACGCAAGCGGCCATCAGCAAAACTATTCAGATCAGGAACGTCAGTTGCACAGCTAGCAATTGCAAAGGAGCAACGTGGCTGGAATGGACATCCTTTGGGAAGTTTCATCATATTGGGCGGATTGCCTGGAATCGTCGATAACTTGTCACCCTTGTCGTCGATGCGTGGGATCGCGTGCAACAAGCCCTTTGTATAGGGGTGCGATGGCTTGGCATATACGTCATCGGTTTTGCCATATTCCATCACGCGGCCGCCGTACATGACGAGCGTGTCTTCACAGCTGCCCGCTACAACACCCAGGTCATGGGTGATAAGGATGATGCCAGTGCCAAATTCTTTTTGGACATCATTAAGCAACGCCATGATTTGCGCCTGAACGGTAACGTCTAGGGCAGTAGTAGGTTCGTCAGCAATAAGCAGTTTTGGGCTGCACAATAACGCCATTGCAATCATGACACGCTGGCGCATACCGCCAGAGAATTCATGTGGGAACATATTAACGCGGGCTTTGGCTTCAGGGATTTTCACCGCGTCTAGCATGCGAATACTTTCAGCCAATGCGTCTTTTTTGGACATGCCCTTGTGGTGAATCAAAACTTCCATCAGCTGGTCACTGACACGGATGTAGGGATTCAAAGAGGTCATGGGGTCTTGAAAAATCATCGAAATTTGTTCTGCACGAATTTTGTTCAATTCGTTTTCAGGCAAATTCAGAATTTCTTGACCTTTGTACTTGATGCTACCGGTGGCGCGGCCGTTACCTGCCAATAAACCCATCAAGGCGAATACCGTTTGGCTTTTACCTGATCCAGACTCACCTACGATGCCGAGCGTTTCGCCCGCATCTAGGGTAAATGACAGGCCGTTTACGGCATTTACAACGCCGTCTAGGGTGTCAAATTGGACGCCAAGGTTGTTAACTTCTAATAGACTCATTTATTCAGTGCTCCCTTAGCGGTCTTTAGGATCAAGCGCATCACGCAAGCCATCTCCGATGAAGAAGAAGCTTAACAAGGTAGCGATAAAGAAAAATAATGGGAAAAATAGCTGCCAGTACGTGCCGTACTGCAATCTACCTGCACCGGAACTAATCAAAGCGCCCCAAGACGTTTGTGGTTCCTGTACACCCAATCCCAAGAACGAAATAAAGGATTCAGTCATGATCATGCCAGGGACGAGCAATGTGGCATATACCACCACGATGCCCATGACGTTAGGAACGATGTGGCGGCGAATGATGTTGAATGGTGCAACGCCACTGGCGACGGCCGCTTCAATAAATTCTTTGTTCTTTAGAGACAAGGTTTGTCCGCGCACGATACGAGACATATCGAGCCAGGAAATCAATCCGATGCCCACAAAAATCAAACTAATGGATCGTCCGAACATCACCAGTAGTAAGATTAAGAAGAACATGTAAGGAATCGCCATCAGAATGTCAACGGTACGCATCATGATGTTATCAACCGTGCCGCCCAAATAGCCGGCTGTTGCGCCATATAAGGTGCCAACGAATACGGCAATCAATGAACCAACGAAGCCAACGGTTAGCGATATCTGGGTACCCTGAATAACACGTGAGTATAGATCGCGACCAAGGTCGTCAGTGCCAAAGAAGTGGCCCGATTCAATGCTAGGGCGACCCATTTCGGCGACATTACCCATCGTGGCCCAGTCAATTTCTTCGTATGACCATTTAGCGAAATACGGGCCGACAAAAGCAAAAATGATGATAGAAACCAAAATCATGAGGCTGACTACGGCCATCTTGTTTTTAAAGAAACGGTGCCGTGCATCCTGCAGGAGCGAACGACCCGTTAATTCTTCAGCGGCCATGTTGTCGGCCAACTCTTGAACTTTTTTGTTATCTACTAACATACAACTATTTCCCCTTTGCTATTAGTAGCGAATCTTTGGATCGATCCAAGCGTACATAATATCGACCAGCATGTTGAATACGATGGTAAGCGTACCGACCAAAATGGTAATGCCCATAATGGTTGAGTAATCTCGGTTTAATGCACCGTTAACAAAGTGCAGACCGATACCACCCGTGCTGAAATATTGGTCAATAATCATCGACCCGGTCACCATACCAACAAAGGCTGGTCCTAAGTAGGACAGCATTGGCAGCATCGCAGGCTTTAACGCATGGCGCCAAATGATGTAACTTGAAGGTAGGCCTTTTGCTTTGGCTGTTCGAATGAAGTTAGAGTGCAATACTTCGAGCATCGAAGAGCGTGTGATACGTGCGATACCGGCAAGGTAACTGGTGCTCAGTGCGATCACAGGAAGGATAAGGAATTGTATTTGCCCGCCTTCCCAACCACCGCCTGGTAGCCAGCCAAGTTTTACAGTAAACAACAGCACCAAGAGGGGTGCCATTACAAAGTTGGGTAACACTGATCCGCCAATGGCGATACCAACTGCCGTGTAGTCAGCCCACGTGTTATGCCGCAATGCAGCGACCACACCGAGGAACACACCCACCGTCACAGCGAATAAGAATGACCAAAAGCCATACTTAATCGTCACGGGGAATCCCACTTCAATGATGTCATTGACCGTACGGTCTTTGTATCGGAACGATGGACCAAAGTCGAAATCGGTCACAATGCCCCATACATAGTTGGCAATTTGAATGGGTAGAGGCTTATCTAAGCCATATTTGGCTTCAATGTTGGCAAGAACTATTGGAGGTAGTGGTTTTTCTGAGGTAAACGGGCCGCCTGGGGCAGAATGCATCAGAACAAAAGAAATAATGATGAGAATCAATAACGAGGGAATAGCTAGTCCCAGTCTTCTAATAATAAAATTTAACATCGTGTTGTGACCTGATAGTTAATTTGACGCGTAATTGTACTGATGTTTCTTTTGGTAGGCGAATGATAAATGTCAGCCTGTACGGAATAACTACAGTTAACGTTTTAAAAATGTAAATTAATCATAACGTTACGGGCAGCTTCCTGTTGCTAGTGGGCTCTAACAGGTAGTGACACATGGGGATTTCCGTTTTTTGCGGCTTGATTATCGGGCGTTTAATGAATCCGATCTGTTGTTTTGCAGACAAAAAAAAGCACCGCTAATGCGGTGCTTTCGTCGCTATTAACCGAATCGATTAATGAGCAGTGATGTACATGTTGCGGCTGTACCAGTTACCTTCAACGTTGTTGAATGGGTAGCCCTTAACATAAGGCTTCAACAACATGTTACCAGTGTAGTGGTAGATAGGCGCGATAGGCATATCGTCAGCAATGATCTTCTCGATCTGTGTGTAGTTGCCGTTAGGATCAGACATCGTCTTCGCTTCAGCTAACAACTTGTCAACTACAGGGTTGTTGTAGTTTGAATCGTTGTAGCCAGACTCAGAGTTAACTAGGTCTAGGAATGTTGATGCTTCGTTGTAGTCACCACACCAGCCAGCACGAGCGATTTCGAAGTCGCCTGCGCCCTTAGTTGCCAAGAAAGTCTTCCACTCTTGGTTTTCTAGGGTGATTTCAACACCTAACTTCTGCTTCCACATTTGGCTAGTGGCGATAGCAATGTTCTTGTGACCTTCAGAGGTGTTATACAAGATAGTTGCTTTCAGAGGGTTGCTCTTAGAATAGCCAGCTTCAGCCAACAATTTAACAGCAGCGGCGTCACGCTCAGCCTGAGTCATCATGCCGAATGCAACTTCAGGAACTGTGAAGTTCGCAGTCGCGCCTGGCGTGAAGGTGTAAGCTGGGATCTGGCCACCCTGTAGGATGTTGTCGATGATGATGTCACGTGGGATCGTGTAGCTTAGAGCCTGACGAACGCGCTTGTCATCAAATGGCGCTGCGTCCATGTTGAAGTTGTAGTAATAAGTACACAATCTTGGATTTGTGTGTACATCATTAGGCATAGACTTCTTCAGAGCGTTGAACTGGCCTGATGGAGGAGCAGTCTGGTCAACTTCGCCAGCGATGTAGCGGTTGAATGCAGCGTTTTCGTCCTGGATGATAACAGTCGTTACCTTGTCTAGGATCGTTGCATCGTTGTTCCAGTATAGGTCGTTACGTACACGTGACTGACGCTCGTTCAAAACGTGCTCAGACAATACGTATGCACCGTTACTTACCATGTTGCCAGGCTTAGTCCACTCATCGCCAAATGCATTAACGATTTTAGTAGGAACAGGCATAGTTGTTGTGTGAACAACCATTGATGGGAAGTAAGGTAGAGACGCTTCTAGTGTTACCTGGAAGGTATAGTCGTCAAGTGCTTTAGCACCTAGCTCGTCTTTGTCTTTTTCGCCATTGATAACTGCTGCGCCGTTCTTAATAGACATGATTTCCATGTACCAAGAATAAGGAGAAGCCAGCTCAGGGCTTACCGCACGCTTCCAAGCAAATTCGAAGTCATGTGCAGTTACAGGGTCGCCGTTAGACCATCTGGCGTTACGACGAAGGTGGAAAGTATAAACTGTCTTGTCAGCGTTGGTGGTATAACGCGTAGCAACACCAGGAGCCAAAGTACCGTCAGCATTCTGTGTCAAAAGACCTTCAAATAGGTCACGAGCAACCGCAGCACCAGAAACGTCTTCAATAAGACCTGGATCCAAAGATGAGCTTTCATCGATAGAAACATAGGTGTACGTCTGGTTGTCTGACAATACTTCGCCAGTTACTGGGTGAGTTTTATGTGTGGCTAATGCCGGCGTAGATGCTAGTGCAACGCCAACGATGCCAGCCGCAAGTGAACGGGTAATCGTTTTCATGAATGATCCTCTTATTATCTTTCTTATAGGTCTTATGCAAACCGACCATATTGGTGCATCTCAGAGACAGTATACCTAAAAATAGTATTAGTCTGAAACTTGAGAAACAAAATGGCACAAGACGAGTTGGTATTCAACGGGCAATTTAACATTTTTGGTAAATTTGTTCAGTTCGTCGGATCTTTGTTAATAAAAAAGACCAAATTGGATAATTTTTAGCCTTTTAGCGTTTATTTGGCATGCAATCGATCGTCAGTTTCGATGGGCTATTTCTACACGCATTGGTTAAATCTCAGCCAACATGTGCGTAAATAAGGGCAGCCAATTCATCGTTTACCTGGTCTTCAGAACCGAGGTTAACTTCCAAAAGACGTCTTAAGAATGTCGCGCTGTCGAGATCAATAATCTTGCAGTCAAACCCCATGAGTCTGTCGTCTAAATGGACGCAGATGGCTGTCATGTTGATGGGGATAGGGCTGTCAGGTTCGCCAATGTTAATGTGCACTTCTTTGCCGATGGCGGATGCTGGTGCGATGACGGGAAGCTGCAACAACACGCCTTTTAGGCTGATGTCGACGAGTTCGCCTTCATAGGAAACGTTGTCTAGCGTAAAATAAGCGGGTGCATCGAAGGGCACCCGGCTAAAACGTCTGTGGTCAGTCATATTGATCCTGAGTTGATTTGCCAGTGGTTTCAACGCTCTCATAAAACTGTGCAATGTTACAGCACTATTCCTCATGTGCTTCTACTGACTACCGGTTATTAGACTTGGCGCAAGCTATTCGCTGTTGAGCCGCCAAGAATACGCCCTTGCCCACTTGGCGTCAGCAGGAAACAGGTTTGAAAAATTTTATCCTATAGAGTGCATTTAGGGGGTGAAGGGTTCACTATGTGGCCATCAAAAATAGGGTGCGACGGATGGTGATTTTGCTTATCTGAGTGACCGAGTAATGATCGAATAATCAAAGGAATTTGTGTGAATACTGATTCGCAATTACCTATATTAACGCCAGCTGAAAGACGTGGCGCATTGATAGGGGTGCTATTGGCGTTGTTTATGTCAGCGCTCGACCAAACGGTCGTATCGACGGCAACGCCGATGATAATTAAGGACTTGGCTTTCCCAACCAGTTGGATTACCTGGCTCACAACCTCCTATTTGGTGACGAGTACGGCTTTGCTGCCAATCTGGGGCAAGTTGTCTGATTTATATGGGCGTCGCCCCATCTTACTGTATGGATTGGTGTTGTTTATTGCGGCTTCAGTACTCTGTGCTATTGCCCAAACACCCATCCAGTTGGTGCTGTTCCGTGCCCTTCAGGGCGCCGGCTCTGCTGCGATTTTTGCCAACGCCTTTGCGATTGTAGGTGACTTGTTTGAGCCAAGAGAACGACCGAAGTACCAAGGGTTGTTTGGCGCTATGTTTGGCCTTAGCAGTGTGTTTGGTCCTTGGATCGGTGGTTTGCTAACCGATTACATTAGCTGGCATTGGGTGTTTTTGGTCAACCTTCCGGTCGGCGCTGTTGCGATGTGGTTTATATACAAGCGCATGCCATTGTTACGGCATACCACGGGCAAACATATTGATTTCTTGGGCGCAGCGCTATTGTTGTTATTTGTGGTGCCGCTGTTGATGGGACTGTCATTGGCGCCCGTAAGCTACGAATGGACGTCGGTCGAAATATTGTCCATGTTTGCCTTGTCAATCTCGGCCTTTGTGGTTTTCATCAGACACGAGCTAAAGCAATCTGGTTCAATTTTAGATCTGAGCTTGTTTCAGGATAAGGCCTTCCGATTGACTGCCTTAGCTTCCTTTACGCTAGGCGCCGTATTTCTGGGTTCGATTGTGTTTATTCCCCTCTACATGGTCAATGTATTGGGTGTCAGCGCCACCAGTTCAGGCGCAACGCTGACGCCACTCACACTCGGTTTGGTGTTTGGTAATATCATGAGCGGACAGTTGGTATCTCGAATTGGCGCCTATAAGCCCATCCTGATACCCAGCTTGGTGATGTTAATCATGGGTTACTTGTGGATCGCTTTAACGCTCACAGCTGATCAGACCCAGTTCATGATGATCGTGAAATTGGTCGTACTGGGCATGGCATTGGGTCCGACCATACCGCTGTATACCCAGATGATGATCAATGCGGCGCCCAGAACAAAAATGGGTGTTGCTTCTGCTTCAGCGACTTTCGTGCGGCAAATGGGCTCCAGCGTGGGTCTGGCAATATTGGGTACGGTTTTTAGCGCCCACCTAGCATTGGGATTCGCCAATGATATTAAACCGAATATTCCTGCTGAATTTATGGTGGCTACAGCGCCCGCCGGCCCCGTTGGCGAAGGACATCAGGGTTCAGGTGCGGCCGCTTTTGACATGAACGCCATCATATTGGTCATCGAAGAACAGGTAACGGATCCTGTCGTAAAAAGTCAGGTATTGGCTAAGGTTGAGGGTGTTCATCGGCAGTTCAAGGTGTTGTGGTCTGACGCCACTGCGAAAATATTTTGGTTTGGCTTTTTCATTACCTTGATAGGATTGTTTATAACGGTATTTATTCCTGAAGTGCCCATGGGGCCGAAACAGCCGGCGGAAGTGACACCGGAAAAATCCAAAACATAGGGAGTACCCGTATCAGGGGTATTCAACGAGGAGAAATGGTATGGCAACGTCACGACTTTCGGGCTTAGTGCACTTTGTAAATGGCGCGCCTATTGCGCAGGACTGCCCTTCGGACTGTGAAGAAATTTTGTTGGGTATGGGATGTTTCTGGGGCGTGGAACGCAAGTTCTGGCAAATACCAGGCGTGGTTGTTACTTCGGTAGGCTACGCGGGCGGACACGCGAATCATCCTAGTTATGAGGCGGTATGTACGGGGAATACCGGCCATGCTGAAGTGGTCAGGGTTATTTACGATCCTAGCCAAATAACAATCGATGCACTGCTACAGGTTTTTTGGGAGTCGCATGACCCTACCCAAGGCATGCGCCAAGGCAATGATATCGGCACGCAGTATCGGTCAGCAATTTATTGCACAACAGAGGCACAGCAGCTGGCTGCCGAAGCCTCCGCAGTGCAATTTCAATCAGCGTTGGCATCGGCAGGTCATGGCAACATTACCACGGAAATATCCGGCGCTAAGGCGTATTTTATCGCAGAAGACTATCACCAACAGTATTTGGCAAAGAATCCGAACGGGTACTGTGGTCTCAAGGGTACTGGGGTTGTCTGTGTGCTATAAATAGTGAGGCGTAAAAAAGGCCCCGATATTGCGGGGCTTTTTTATGGGTGACAGGTTATCGATTGGCCAGAATGCGCCGCTGTTCTTGCCGGCACGCCTGCACCAGCAGTTCGGTTTCCTGACGGGCTGCCTGTGCAAAATCAGCACCCTCTGAGGCATATAAAATAGCGCGGGACGAATTGATGATGAGCCCGTTACCCGTTGAATCCATGCCAGCTGCAATCACCGCTGCAAGATCGCCACCCTGTGCGCCAATGCCGGGTACCAAAAAGGGCATGTCGCCCGTTAAGGCGCGGATTTGGCGCATCTCTTCGTCGGCGGTAGCTCCTACAACGAGCAAGATATTGCCAGCGTCGTTCCATTGATCGGCGGCGAGCCCAGCGACAACTTGATAAAGCGGTGTCTGGTCGATGCGCTGATTCTGTAACTCAGCTGCGCCCGGATTGGAGGTGCGGCATAACACGATGACCCCTTTGTCTTGATAGTGCGTAAAGGGTGCAATGGTGTCGATACCCATATAGGGGTTCACGGTCACCGCATCTGCTTGATAAATATCAAAGGCTTCTTTGGCATACATGCTCGCCGTAGAGCCAATATCACCACGCTTTGAATCTAGGATGACTGGCACGTCGGGGTAGGTATTTTTGATATAGGCAATGGTGCGTTTCAGGCTATCCAGTGCATCTAAGGCGGCAAAATGTGCAAACTGGGGCTTGTAGCAGCATACCAAATCTTGGGTGGCATCGATGATGGCTTTGTTGAATTCAAATATACCGTCTGGATGGTTTTTCAAATGACTTGGAAAACGTTCCGGATAGGGGTCTAGGCCCACACAGACCATGGTATCAGCAGATACCCAACGCTGTTGAATGGCGGCTATAAAATTCACGCATACCTCTCAGTTGTTATCGGGTGCTATGCCAAATGCCGGCAAAACACTTTGGAATTTCGTTGGAAATTGTATAGGTCTTTTTTGCGGTCAGGTAACGCAGATACCGTTGATGCTTCAAAACCGCGTTCAATAAACCAATGGGCTGTTTGGGTGGTTAATACAAATATTTGTTGAATACCCTGTGTCTTGGCCATGGTCTCAATGGCTTTTAGCAGGTGGTCGCCCCGATGACTATGTCGATAGTGCTCATGCACGGCGACACAGGCCAGTTCAGCAGTGTGGTCTCCAAAAGGATAGAGTGCGGCACACCCAATGATCATGCCGTCTCGTTCATTGACCACAAAGTGGGCAATTTCCTGTTCAAGTAACTCGCGAGACCGCTTGACTAGGATGCCCTGAGCTTCAAGGGGTTCCAATAGCTGCATGATGCCTGCAACATCATTAATGGTTGCCTGACGAACGCTGTCATAAGCTTCATTGGTGACCAATAAGCCAGTGCCATCCCGTGTAAACAGTTCGTTTAGTAGGCTGCCGTCCTGATCGACCGACAGCATGTGGCAGCGGGCTATGCCAAGTTGGCAGGACTTGATCGCTGCGGACAAATCGGTTGCCTCTGCACTTTTTTGCGTGAGTCCAGCCAATAGCAACTCACTGCGTGCAATCGACAATTCGCGTAACGTTGGGTTTTGATTAATGTCATGGGCCGTATTCAGAATAATCAACTTGTCTGCATGCAGGGCTGCAGCGGTTGATACCGCAATATCATGTGGCAGCAAACTGAAGATTTCCCCAGTTGATGAGTAGCCCGAGGCAGGAATCAATACAATCGACCGATGGTCGAGCTGTTGATTGATGGCCTGATGGTCAATGTTTCTGACCCGACCAGCGTATTCTTGGTCTACACCATTGATCACGCCTAGGGGCTGCGCCTGAATAAAATTGCCACTGATGCACCGTACTTTGGCATTGTGCATTGGAGAATTGACCAGCCCAAGGCTGAACTGGGCCTCGATACTGGTACGCAGCGAGCTCTGTACTTCTACAATGGTCCGCATGCGGTCACGATCAATCGGCTGAGAATTCCACAGTGCAGTATTGTCTGAGCCACCTTGCGCCAGTGCGCCAGCAACCTGTGGCGTTGAGCCAAATACCAGCACAATGCGGAGCCCGAGGCTGTTTAACAAGGCAATATCTGGGACCAAATTACTGGCATTGGCGTGTGCCAAAGCCTCACCCGTTACAAAGAGTACCAACGATTTGTTCCGATGCGCATGGATATAAGGCGCTGTGGATCTAAAGAAATCGATAAAGCTCAAGGTAGCGCGCTCCCGTGGGTTAGCAACAAAGGCTGACACAGGCCCTTGTGGTGATTTTACATCAGTCTATCTCAGCCACGCGGGCATTGGTAATCATGGCCCGGCAACATGGCGTTGTTATATGGCCTATTTGGCCTTCATGCGGATGGCACCATCTAAACGCACGACTTCACCATTAAAATAGTCGTTCTCAGCCATGCACACCAATAGGTTGGCAAACTCCGCGGGGTCACCCAAACGCTTTGGAAATTCGACACTTTGGCCGAGCGCTGTGACCACGTTCTCGGGCAGCGACGCCGCCAAAGGTGTCATAAACAATCCAGGTGCGATGGTGTTGACCCGAATGCCGTGAAAAGCCAGTTCTCGCGCAATCGGCAGGGTCATACCAGCAACAGCGGCCTTGGATGCAGCATAGGCTGGCTGTCCAATTTGGCCATCGAAGGCGGCAACGGATGCAACATTGATGATAACACCGCGGCCTCCATCGGCGTTGAAGGGGGTGTTTTTGACCATTTCTGCAGCGGCCAAACGCAACACGTTAAAGGTACCAAACAGGTTAATGTCGACAATATGCTTGAATTTGTCTAACGGCAGCGGCTCACCTTCACGGTTGATGACCTTTGCTGGCGGGCCAATGCCGGCGCAGTTAGCGACAATATGGATGCTGCCGTATTGGGCTATCGTAGCAGCAATGCCAGCGGCAACTGATGATTCATCGGTCACGTTGACCTTGGCATAGCTCGCATTGTTGGCACCTAGGCTATCGACGGTGGTCTGCGCAGCTGCTTCATTTAAGTCAAAAATCATGACTTTGGCGCCCTTGTCTACCAAGGCTTGGGCCGCAGCCTGTCCAAGGCCAGATGCACCGCCTGTGATAATGGCAATTTTATTGAGTAGGTCCATGTTGATCCCTCTTAGCAGACGTTGGTCTCTTTAATGACAGGTATCATAATGTTTTATGCGATAGGCGCACAGTGACTTTGGACATAAAGTTCACCCAATCGCAGCAGTCGATGTAAACCCACCGTTCTGGGTTGGGTGAATCTGGTCAACGCCGTACTGGTCACAACGCCGTTCACTGTAATATGATGCAGCATGCATAGGGCCAACGATGGGCTCGGCACTACTGAAAAAAATGGAGAACATTGGGCATGAAGTTGAATGCAGACATGGGCGAAAGCTTTGGACATTATCAGCTAGGGAATGATGCTGCCCTCATGCCGCACCTGCACATGGCGAATATCGCCTGTGGCTTTCATGCCTCAGACCCAGTGGTCATGACACGCACGGTAGGCTTGGCAAAAGTGCACGGCGTTTCCATCGGCGCACACCCAGGCTATCCAGACCTTGTGGGCTTTGGCCGTCGGTCAATGGCGTGTACGCCTGATGAAGTACGGGGTATTATTTGGTACCAAGTGGGTGCCTTGTCGGCGATTGCCGCAGCAAACGGGTGCCAAGTCGATTTTGTAAAGCCACATGGTGCACTTTACAACGACATGATGCAGGACCAAGCACTGCTAGTGACCATTATGGAAGCGGTAGCCGCCTTGAAGCCTGCCTTACCCCTAATGATTCAGGCGACGACACGTAATGAGACCTATAGGGCATTGGCCAAGGATATTGGCTGTCATCTATTGTTCGAGGCGTTTGCCGATCGCGCCTGCCACGATGACGGTACACTGGTATCACGAAGCACATCGGGCGCGGTGATCACCGACCCTCAGATGATGGTGTCCAGAGCCCAACAATTGTTGGACAGTGGGACCCTGACCTCTATAACAGGCAAAGAAGTGGCGTTAATGCCGGACACGCTCTGTGTTCATGGTGACAATGACGCCGCGATTCAAGCCATTGCTGACCTTCGCCGGTTGTGCGATGCAGTGTGATTTCGAGCTAGCCGGCGTTAACAGCTTTATCATTCGTCTGGGGTCCGCCCCCAGTGCAACGCTGGTACACAAAATTGGTGCTATCGCACAGCTGATTCAACAGCAGTTCTCGCTCCACATTCAAGATGTCGTACCCTCTTACACGACGTTGCTCGTGGTCTATGACGTGCGCACCACAACTTTTTCATCCTTGCAGGAGCGGTTGGCAAAGGCGATTGAAGCCTCTGCCATTTTGACCGATAAGGTTGCGGCAGCGTCGGCTAATAAAACGGTGCGGTTACCTGTTTGCTACGACCCCAGTCTGGGTTTTGATTTGCAACCCTTGGCTGACCGCTTAGGTCTGTCGATAGAGGCCATTATTCGGCTACATTCAGAGGTGGTGTATCAGGTCTATGCCATTGGTTTTAGCCCAGGATTTGGTTATTTGGGGACCCTTGACCCCCAGTTACGCGTGCCTAGGCTGCCTACCCCACGCACGGCTGTCCCCGCAGGCTCTGTGGCCATTGCTGAAGCCTATTCTGCCGTGTACCCGCAACAGACACCTGGAGGCTGGTGGATTGTAGGGAGATGTCCCGTTAGTTTATTTGAACCCACACGTGAACCGATAAACTTATTGCGGGTTGGCGATAATGTGGTGTTTGAACCCATCGAATTGGACGCATTCCATGCCTATCAGGAGGCTCACTAATGACCTTTGTCGTTACAAAGCCTGGGTTGCTGACGTTAATACAGGACCAAGGACGGTTTGGTTTTCAACATCAGGGCTTGACGACTGGCGGTATGCTTGACGAATACGCAGGCAATTGGGCGAACCGCTTATTGGGCAATTCGCTGTCTGCCCCGTTGATAGAGATAGCATTGGGTAATGTCAGCATGACCGCGACAGCGGATACCATTATTGCTGTGACGGGCGCTGCGGCCCCGATATGGGTCAATGAACATCCCATATCCATGTGGCGTATTCAGGTGATCAGAGCGGGAGATGCCATACGGATCGGATGGGCGCGGTCTGGTCAGCGGCTGTATGTGGCCGTTCGCGGCGGCTTTCAAGTGACACCGGCTTTTGGAAGCACAGCGACCGTGGTGCGTGAAAAAGTGGGAGGATTGTCGGGTACAGCGATTCTGGCCAACGACCAGTTGCCATTCACACCTGTGACCCTTGATCAGGGCTTGGATTTTGCTGCGCCGCAGGCCGCCATTCCTAACTATGATCAGTCGGTGCAGATGCGGGTGGTGTTGGGCAACCAAATAATGGCGTTCAGTGAGCAGGCCAAGACCGTGTTTTTTCAATCGACCTACCATCTAACCGCGGACAGTGACCGGATGGGCTTTCGGTTATCGGGTCCTGCTGTGCACTATGGTGGAGACACCATATTATCAGAAGGCATTGCATTTGGTGCCATCCAAGTGCCACCCGATGGCCAACCGATTATCATGCTAAAAGACCGTCAAACCATTGGGGGATACCCCAAAATTGGCGGACTGTTGCCAATAGACGCGTTTCGACTGAGTCAGATGAAGGCGGGCGCTTCGGTGTCGTTTGCGCCGATTGCGTTAGAGCAGGCGCAGGCGCTGATGCAGGATTTCTACCGCTTCTTTGATTCGCCCAATGACAGTCCGTTGTCCTAGTCAGCGATTAGTGGTTGGTTAGAAGTGCCAACATGACGGGCATAGTGGCCATTGCCAACAGGGTTTGTAACGTGATGATGGTGGCCATTAACGGCGCATCGCCATTTAATTGTCGGGCCAAAATGTAGGCAGACGGCGCGGTTGGTAATAATGCAAAAACCAGTAGAACGGCTGTCGCTTCACTGGGTAGCTTGAGCGCCCATGCAATCACCACAAATATCAACGGGTAAACCAATAACTTGAATAGGGTGCTGAGCCACAAAGCGGCATTGCCCTGTGTTATGAGTTTTAGGTCGAGGCTGACACCTACCGCCAGCAAACCCAAGGGCAACGCCATGGCACTGATGAGGCTCAATATGGGCGTGGCTGGTGACGGAATACCTAGACCACTGAGATTTAAGATACCCCCCGCCAGACAGGCCAAAATCAACGGATTCTTGACCATCCCCTGCCACAACGTGCGGCCAAATGAACCAGATTGATTGGGGAGCCAGATTGCAAAACCGGTAATACAGGCGACATTGACCAGCGGAATCATCACCGCTAAAAATACCGCGCCCCATACCATACCTACATCGCCATACAATGCAGTTGCAGAGGCCAACCCAACATAGGTATTGAATCGGATGCCACCTTGAAATATTGAACTGAGCGTTGCCGGCGATACCTTGAGCCATTTGGCCAGCCCTACGACCGCAAAGGCGCTGACCACCAGCAAGATGATGAGTGCAAGGATAGGCACGATGACATCGGTGGCGGGTAGCGCGGCATTGCCAATTTTGAGGACCAACAGTGAAGGAAACAGCACGAAATAGGTCAGCCGCTCGGCTTGTGGCCAAAAAGAGCGGTCAGGGAATGGAATACGACCGAGAATGTGACCAATGATCACCAAGGCGAATACAGGGCCCAAAGCGGCGATGATGCTGGCAAACTCTTGCATGAAAGGAAACTCGCGTCGATAAGTAGAACCAGAGTTTTCAATGTCACGCGGGCAGAGTCAACAGTCTTTTAGTCAAACAGTCATGCGAAAGGCGCATTGCCAGAGGGGCATTGCTGCATTACTTTATGCCCTCATTGAAGGAGTCCCGTTGTGGAACAGATTGTAAACATTATATTAGAGTCCGGACGATCGGCATTAGACATGGCCTTGTATACCCTGTTGCCCATTATGATTGTGATGCTGTCGTTAATGAAACTGCTTGATGCCAAAGGATTATTAACCACCATCACCGATTGGCTGGCGCCGGTATCTCAGAAAATAGGCATTCCCGGCTTGGGTGTTTTTGCAGCGCTAAAACTCAGCTTTGTGAGCTTTGCAGCGCCCATTGCCACACTCAACATGATGGACACCGGGGGCACCGCCAACCGCCAGTTAGCGGCAACCTTGGCTTTGCTGCTCACCATGTCGCAGGCCAATGTGGTATTTCCGTTGGTGGCCGTAGGTCTCAATGTGCAGGTCGTATTGTTGACCTCGCTGTTGGGAGGCATTGCAGCGGCGTTGCTAACCTACTATCTCACGGGCAGGGGCCTGACAAATGACGGCAGCAGTGGGGTTAGGTTACAAGCCGCCACCCCAGTACCCCGTTCTGTGGTACAGATTTTGAGTGACGGTGGCATGGATGGCATGAAGCTGGTTGCTGGCATGTTGCCCTTGTTGGTGTTGTCGTTGTGTAGCGTGACCATTTTACGCGAAATTGGCGCCATTGATTTTTTAAGTCATACCCTAGGACCGTTATTGAATCTGTTGGGATTGCCGGCGGCGGCTGTTTTGCCCTTGGTTACCAAGTTTGTGGCAGGGGGGACGGCTTTCGTTGGCGTTACACTCGACATGCTGCAGCAGGGGCAATTAACCGTGTTGGAAATGAACCGCATGGCCGGGTTGGTGATGAACCCCTACGATATTGTGGGTGTGGCCTTATTGTTGGCTGCAGGTCCGCGTATGCAGGCGGTGGTGAAGCCGGCGCTTATCGGTGCAGCAGGCGGTTTGTTATTGCGGGCCGTCATACATTTTTGGTGGTTTTAACCACGGGATTAATAATCGCGTTGAACATCGATAGGCGCCTGCAGATCGCGGTAGTCACCGCTGACAAGGACCCGCTCGATGTCAGTAATCATCTGATCGATTTCTGATTGAAATTCTTCCCAGTGATCGCCTGGGAAGTGTTGGTCTATCAACCCTTCGACCGTTAACCAATCGTCTTCAGAAAACACTTCTTCTATGAGTGGAAAAACACTGCTTTCTTCGAGAAATAGGTGTGCATTTTGCTCATCAATGTAAACCATGACATCGTCAAAAAACCGATCTAGGGACCCGCGTGACGAAAAGCTGAGGGTCTGAAAGTCTTCTCTAATCTCACGCGTTTCTGCCTCCAGTTGTTGGTGCTGATTCATAATGAATGTCACATCGGTGAGATCAATATTGGACTTTGTCATCAGGTGGGCAAAGATGACATCCTCAACTGGGTGGTGAAAATTCTCAGGATAGACATTGATGAAATCCAACATATTGAGGATCAAAGCGATGTCGCTACTACTGCTGGGGTCAATCAGCTGTTGCATATAGAGGCGGAAGCTATATAAAAACCGGGATAGCTCCTGATGGTCTGACTGTAGTCGATCTAATATTGGGTGTGACATGTCAGTACTGGGTAAGTCCTATATAAGTATTGGCTTGAGGTAATGACCTGCTGCCTTAGTCGAGGCGGCAAACTATTCTCCTCTGGTTTTCATCCCCCGTCACCTTTATCCGATTAACGGTCAGTGTCGTGGGCTGTCGTGACCTGTTCCAGCAATGCCAAAAATCCGGCAATTTGTGTGTCTTGGGTATCATGAGACACCACCAGTCGCGCAGTAAAGCTGCCCGGCATGGCATAAAAATGGCTGTGAGCTTGTAACGCGGGTAACAACCACTCTGGAAAGGTCACGAAAATCATGTTGCTTTCAACTGGGGTTTCGATCTGGGCATAGGCATTGCGTTCGAGACCGGCTGCCAATGTCGCTGCTTGGCGATTGACCCTTTTTGCCATATTGAGCCCGAGATCGTTGGTGAATAGGGCAAGAAACTGCGCAGAGACATACCGCATCTTTGAAAAAAGCTGCAACCCTTGTTTCTGTAGGTATTCAAAACCTGGCGCCAAATCCGCATTCATAAAAATAACGGCCTCGCCAAACATCATGCCAGCTTTGGTGCCACCCAGACTCATGACATCTGCAAAGCAGGCGATGTCAGCGAGGGTGCAATCGAGCGCGGCGGCGGCATTATACAGTCGACACCCGTCAATGTGCAGCAGCAAGCCCAATTCGTTACAGACCGCGCGTATCGCCGCTAATTCTGCCAGGGTATATACCGTGCCCATTTCGGTGGTTTGGCTGATTGTTACCAAAGCAGGCTTGGTAGCGTGTATGCCCCAAGCGGATTCAGCCTCAAAGGCTGCTTGAATTTGTGAGGGGGTTATTTTCCCATGTTCACTGCCGCAGGTTAAAAACTTGGCGCCAACGATATGGTGGGGTGCCCCGGTTTCATGGGTAATAACATGGGCACTGTCCAGACAGATAACGCTTTCAAAACTCCGTAAGACAGACTTCAAAGCCAATGTATTGGCCGCCGTACCGGTGCCCACAAACCACAGCGGTGCAGGCGCACCTAATGACTGCTGAATGGCCTCAATGGCTTGGGCAGTGATCGGGTCGCCGCCATAAGCGGTCATGTGGTCATGGTTGGCATCTTGTAATGCTGCCATGACTTCGGGGCAGACACTGGCATAGTTATCACTGGCAAAAGAGGTCATGAAGGTTCCATCTCAATAGGTGTGTTAGCGGAGTACGCGGCTATGTGCGCGTATCGCGGCCTGTTTGACTTGCTCAGGTGCCGTGCCGCCAATGTGATTTCTGGCCTGTACCGAGCCTTCAAGCGTCAATACATCAAAGACGTCCTGTGCAATCAGGTCAGAAAACTGCTGTAGGCTGTCTAAAGAAAGCTCGGATAAGTCTTTGCCGTCAGCCAGCCCTTTGGCAACGGCCTTACCCACGACTTCGTGTGCATCGCGAAACGGCATGCCTTTCTTGACCAAATAATCCGCCAAATCGGTAGCGGTGGAGTAGCCCTTAAAAGCGGCGCTGCGCATATTGGCTTTGTGCGGAACAATGGCAGGAACCATGCTTGCAAAAGCTTTTAGGCTGTTGAATACCTGATCCATGGTGTCAAAAAGTGGCTCTTTGTCTTCTTGGTTGTCTTTGTTATAGGCCAAGGGCTGCCCTTTCATCAAAACCAGTAGCGACATCAGATGGCCAATCACCCGTCCCGATTTTCCGCGAACCAACTCGGGTACATCGGGGTTTTTCTTTTGGGGCATGATCGAAGAGCCGGTACAAAAACGGTCGGGGAGGTCAATAAACTGGAACTGAGCAGAGGTCCATAGCACGAGTTCTTCGCTCATCCGGCTGAGGTGCATCATGATCATTGCCGATGCGGCAGAAAACTCGATGGCAAAATCGCGATCGGACACGCTGTCTAATGAGTTTTCAGACGGTGCATCAAAACCCAATAGTTGCGCTGTCATCACACGGTCGATAGGGAAGGTGGTGCCAGCCAACGCCGCACTGCCGAGTGGTAAAATATTGACCCGCTTGCGGCAGTCTATTAGACGTTCTGAGTCGCGCTGGAGCATCTCGTTCCACGCCAACAAATGGTGGCCGAAGGTGACCGGTTGTGCGGTTTGCAGGTGGGTAAATCCGGGCATAATGGTGTCGGTATGGTCGCTAGCCAACGTGATAATACCGCGCTGCAACAAGCATAATTGGCCTAGGATGCCATCGATAGCATCGCGCAAATACAGGCGGATATCAGTGGCCACTTGGTCATTGCGCGATCGGCCGGTGTGTAGCTTTTTACCTACCGCGCCAATGTTTTTGGTCAATGCCGACTCAATGTTCATATGCACGTCTTCTAATGCCGTGCGCCACTCAAAGTCGCCCTGCTCAATTTGGATCTGGATGGTGTCTAGGCCATCCACTATCAGGTCACGTTCAGCATCTGTGATGACGCCAACGGCTGCCAACATCCGGGCATGTGCCTTAGAACCTTGGATGTCTTGTTGGTACATCCGCTTATCAAAACTAACGGATGCTGTAAATTCTGCGACGAATTCATCGGTGGCTTCAGAGAAACGGCCGCCCCATGCTGAGTTTGTTTGGTCGGTCATGTTTGGATCCTGTGAGCAGGTAAAAATGCAATTATATCGTTTATCCTGAAAAAGTCGCTCGGTCATTCGTCTGATGTGACTTGAACATTGCCCTTTGGCGCTGAATCGGCCTATATTGTTGCATCTAGAGACCCAGCGGCCGCGAGAGAAAACCGATTCATGTCAAAACAAAGCAACCCAGTCACCATCGATGAACAGTCGGTCCTGCCCAACCTTTGCAGGGACAAGTCGGTATTTTTTTTGGTGGTGGTAGCGCAGCTGTTTGTGGTGCTACTGCTATTGGCTGATACCACTTTGGGTGTATTTAATTGGCAGCGGTTGGCGATTATGACCATTCATGTGCAATGGGTGTGTCTGATGAGTGCGGCGCTGATTTGTTGGACACGCGGCATGATCGCCCACCGTAGCAATGCACAGAAGATCGTTATTGCTTATGGCATCTGTGTGGTCACGGGTATTGGCGTCAGCATGGCGGGGCAGTATTTGTTATACGGCAAACAGATTGATCCGGCAGTGGTAGCGCGTCATACCCTGATGACCATGCTGGTCGCCTTATTGGTGCTACGTTATTTTTATCTGCAGTTTTTATTGGTGCGACAATCAAAGGCAGAATTGTCATCGCGCCTACAGGCATTGCACTCGCGTATCCGTCCACACTTTTTATTCAACAGCCTTAATTCAGTCGCCAGCTTGATTCCTGTTGATCCACAGCGTGCCGAACGCGCGGTTGAGGATTTGGCCGATATTTTTCGCGCAACGCTCAAGCAGTCTTTTGATCTGGTACCGCTGTCTCAGGAAATTGCTTTGTGTAAGCGGTACCTGTCGTTAGAGTCACTGCGGCTCGGTGACCGTTTGCATGTCAATTGGCATGAACATGCCAATCTCGATGCGTGGCAGGTTCCCCAGTTGACCTTGCAGCCATTGCTTGAAAACGCGATTGTTCATGGCATACAGCAGCGCGCCAGTGGCGGCGATATCGACATTCAATTACACGACTCCGATAAAATGTTAAAGGTGACAGTAACCAACCCTTTGCCCACCACCCACCACAAGTCGACAGGCAACCAAATGGGCGTGGAAAATATTCAAGACCGCCTTCAAGCGGTCTACGGTGAGCAGGCCAAAGTGCAGGGTATGGAACGTGATGGCCGTTATATCTGTGTGGTCAACATTCCTAAAAACCCGAGTTAGGAGTAAGCATGAAAGTTTTGATCGTCGATGACGAGCCCCTTGCGCGCCAGCGCCTGGTGCGTTTTCTTGAAACCATGCCGCAGGTGCTAACGATTTTGGAGGCGGAAAATGGCTTGGTGGCCATTAACCAAGTGACCCGCCATCAACCCGACTTGCTGTTGTTGGATATTCGCATGCCTGAGATGGATGGGCTTCAGGTTGCGGCGCATTTGAGTCAGCTCGTTGAACCGCCAGCCATCATCTTTTGTTCGGCTTTTGAAGAACACGCCTTGGAAGCAATCAAGGTACAAGCCATCGACTATCTCTTAAAGCCAGTGCGGTTGTCCGAATTGGAACAGGCCATCAGCCGTGCCAAAAAAATCAATCGGGTACAGGCATCACAATTGGTTGCAGCAGAATCAGAGGGTGGTATACGGTCGCATCTGAGTATTCATAGCCACCGAGGCATTGAGCTTGTGAGTCTAGAAGCCGTGGTGTTTTTTCGAGCCGAGCAGAAATACATACAAGTGATGACGGCGGAACACGAATACTTAATAGACGAACCGCTCAAAAAGCTAGAAGACGAATTTCACCATGGCTTTGTGCGGGTGCATCGCAATGCGTTGGTCGCCAAAAAGGCCATTGAACGGTTAGACAAAGACTCAGAAGGTCAAACACAGTTGTGGTTGAGGGGGGTAGCAACACCATTGGTGGTGAGTAGAAGGCATTTGGCGCAGGTAAAAAAAGTGATTAAACACCTATAAAAAAGGCAGCGCTTAGGCTGCCGTAATCAATTGGTATTTCTCTAATAGCTGTTCCTGCGTTTCCACGTGATCGGGATCCTTAGGAATACAGTCTACAGGACAGACCTGCACGCATTGTGGCTCGTCGTAGTGGCCCACGCATTCGGTGCACAAATTGGGGTCGATTTCATAAATCTCATCGCCCTCGCTGATCGCATTGTTCGGACATTCTGGCTCGCAAACGTCACAGTTTATACATTCATCAGTTATTACCAACGCCATGTTCTTACCTCAATGACCATTTTTTGCTGCGGCATGGGCATTTTTCAATGCGACGCCCACAGCGGGATGAACAAATTTACTGACATCACCACCGAGAAAAGACACTTCGCGAATCATCGTTGACGAGATGAAAGACAAATGCTCCGTCGGGGTTAAAAAGACACTTTCTACGTGAGGCGCTAACTGGCGGTTCATATTGGCCAGCTGAAACTCGTACTCAAAGTCAGACACCGCGCGCAAACCACGCAAAATCGCGGTAGCACCATTCTCTTTAACGAAATCCACCAACAAATTTTCGAACCCAGAGACCGTTACATTAGGTAAGTCACGCGTGACTTCCAATGCCAGTCGCACACGTTCTGCAAGATCAAAAAGCGGTTTCTTTTTTGGGCTAGCAGCAACGGCAATGATCACGTGGTCAAACAGCTTCGCAGCTCTTACCACCAAGTCATAATGACCTTTGGTAATGGGATCGAACGTGCCTGGATATACAACAGTTGTCATGAGTGCCTACCACATTAGAAAACGGCGCGAATGTTATCTGATATTTGGTGTAGTCACAAATATCACCGTCAAACTGCCCGCGTTGGCCAGCCTGAATTTGTTTGGTACGGTTTACGGACCGCTATCGAATGAACAGCTTCTGTAACAGCTTCGGAAGCTGGCGTTTGTAAGGCGGTGCTGCAATCAGGTTGGGTAGCGCCCATTTTCCACGTTCAAAAAATCCCTGGGCATTGGAGAAACGCACAAAGCCTTCATGTTCGTGGTAGGCCCCCATGCCTGACTCTCCCACGCCGCCAAACGGCAGGGCATCATTACCAGGAAACAGCGTGGCATCGTTAATTGTCAGGGTGCCACAGGGACACTTTTGACCTACGTCCTGCCACTCCGCTTTATCGTACCCAAAGAAATAGAGCGCCAATGGGTGCGGTTTGGCATTGATCTGGTCGTAAACCTCTGGGAGCCCTTGATAGGATAAAACGGGCAGTAGCGGCCCAAATATTTCTGACTGCATCACTGCCATGTCATCGGTAACACCCGTGATAAGCGTCAGCGGCATAAAATAATCGTCTTCGGACTGCCGCTCATAGTCTTGCAGCGGTATCAGGGTCGCGCCTTTTTGCTGCGCATCGGACAACAACGCCTGTAATCGGTCGTAATGACCTTGATGGATGATGCTGGTGCGGTCTGGATTGTTTTTAAAATCAGGATACTGACGGCTAAATTCTTTTCGCATGCCAGCAATGAATTCCGCCACCGATTCTTCTGGGCAGAATATATAGTCCGGTGCCGTACAGGATTGGCCATTGTTAAGCGTTTTTGGCCAAACGAGGCGCACTGCTGCCTCCGACGCTGATATCGTACGGCTAATAATGACGGGCGATTTGCCGCCAAGCTCGAGGGTGACAGGTGTTAGGTTTTGTGCGGCCGCGGCCATGACCAAACGACCCACTTCGCTAGAGCCAGTAAATACGAGGTGATCAAATGGCAGGCGAGCAAAAGCTGCCGACACAGATAGTCCGCCATTGATGACCGCGACCACGTCGGGACCTAAATATTGGCGACACAACTGTTGAAGGAGGCGTCCGGTCTTGGGGGTGAATTCCGACATCTTTATCAGTGCGCGATTGCCCGCCGCTAGGGCGCTAATGACTGGCCCCAGTGATGAGAAAAGTGGATAGTTCCAAGGCACTATGACCCCAACTACGCCCAAGGGTACGTGGTGTATACGGGATTTTCCGGGCAAATAGGGCAATGGAGAGAGCCGTTTAACGGGTTTCATCCACCGTTTGATCCGTTTTCTTTGGTAGTGGATGGCGCTGACACAGGGTAAGATTTCAAACAATTCGGTCTCTGTAGCCGGCCGATAGTTAAAATCCTCTGAAATGGTTTGCTCAAATTCGTGGCGGTGGTTGAGTAACAGTGTTTTGAGATTATCGAGCCACTCTTGCCTGCGTTCAACTGAGGGGTAAGGATTGGCACGATGCGCAGCTTGCAATGTTTCTAGTGCGGCATTGCTGTCTTGTTCGGTATCCATGGAATCGCCCTCTGGCAATGAATAAGTATCAATCGAGACGCTGTAGGCTATCACTTTTTACACTCGGCAGTGTACATTCGAACAGGCTGTAAGTGAGGCTACCGGTGCTCTTTTCTTTCAGCAGTTGAAAGGGTGTAGACAGAATCACCGATTTTTCTCGCTCAACATAAATTTTTGCACCCGGTTTTAGCACCCGTAGCAATGCATCAGACGACAATAGTTCCTGACAGAGGCCTTTTCCAAACGGCGGATCCATAAACACCAAGTCGATGCTGTTGTCAGCCTGCTGGCTGAGCCATTGCTGCGCGGTGCTGCAATGTACCTGGCCGTTTTTATCTTTTAGGAGTGTCAAATTCTGGGTCAATGCCTGTACAGCACGCCGGTTGGTGTCGACAAATGCAACGGCACCGGCACCTCGCGATAGCGCTTCTAGCCCTAGGGCACCGGTCCCAGCAAACAGGTCAACAGCCTGTGCGCCTGCGAGGTGAAATGACAACCAATTGAATACCGTTTCTCTGACACGGTCTTGGGTGGGCCTAAGGCCATCCTCATCTAAAACCGGCAATTTTCGGCCACGCCATTCACCGCCGATGATGCGTATGCTCGATTGGGCATTTTTTGATTTCGATTGGGCCATCTACTTCAGAATCCTAATGGGTTGTGTATCGACTCAGGTGGTGCATATCGGCTATTATCACAGGCATCCTATAATGTTGCGCACCACGTCATTGCAGAAGATTTTAGCATTGCACGCTGGGTGACACAGCCTAATATTTAAGAGACCCCAATAAAGCCATGTTTGGATTTGGAAAGAAAGCACCTAAACCAGAAAAGCCGCAAGAAAAGCAGCGAGAGCAGGCGCCAGTGCCGCCGCTAGAGCAGCAGCTTGAGCAGGAGCAAACCGTACCTGCTGAATCGGCTGTCGTGGTCAATGCGCAGGTCGCAGAAAAAGGGCCGTCGTGGTTTTCTCGTGTACGGCAGGGTTTGAGTCGTACCCGTTCGTCTTTTGCAGACGGTCTGTCATCGCTTATTTTGGGTAGCCGTGAAATTGACGATGACCTGTTTGAAGAAATTGAAACCCAGTTGTTGATGGCGGATTTGGGCGTAGAGACCACCATGATGGTCATGAAAGAATTGACGCAGGCGGTTGATAGAAAGTCGCTTAAAGACTCTGGTGCGCTCTATCAGAAATTACAGCAAATACTCACGGACCTATTAATTCCAGTGAGCCAACCACTCGACATACCGAAACAGGATAGTCCCTTTGTTATCTTGGTTGTGGGGGTGAATGGAGCGGGTAAGACCACCAGCATTGGTAAGTTAGCGCATTATTATAAAAAGCAGGGTTTGTCGGTCATGTTGGCGGCAGGTGATACCTTCCGTGCGGCGGCTGTTGAGCAGCTGCAGGTGTGGGGTGAGCGGAACCAGATTCCCGTGATAGCCCAGCATACGGGTGCAGACTCCGCGTCGGTGATCTATGATGCGGTGGCCGCTGCCAAAGCCCGAAAAGTCGATGTGTTGATTGCCGATACAGCAGGTCGCTTGCAAAACAAAGGGCACCTGATGGCCGAGTTAGAAAAGGTGGTGCGGGTGATGCAAAAACTCGATCCAAACGCCCCGCATGAAACCCTCTTGGTGTTAGATGCAGGAACGGGGCAAAATGCGATCAGCCAAATGACAGAGTTTTCCAAAACCGTTCCTGTGACAGGTTTGGCGCTAACCAAATTAGACGGCACGGCAAAGGGCGGGGTGATATTCGCCTTGGCAAGACAAATGAACCGCCCCATTCGATTTATTGGTGTGGGAGAAGGCATCGATGATATGCAGCCTTTTAGTGCGGACGAATTTACCAAAGCGTTGTTTTCTGGCGAAACAGAATGATTGAATTTGATAAGGTGACCAAGAGATACAAAGGCGGCCATGAAGCAGTGACCGACCTGACATTTTCTATGGCGAAAGGCGAGATGGCTTTCCTGACCGGTCACTCGGGTGCAGGCAAAAGTACCTTGCTGAAATTGTTGGCCAATATTGACCGGCCTACCAGTGGCCAAGTGCGTGTCGCCGGCCAGTTGTTAAACCGCATGAGCAGTCACCAAATTCCTTTCTATCGACGCCAACTGGGCATCGTATTTCAAAACCACCACCTATTGATGGACAAGACCGTTTTCGACAATGTTGCGTTACCCTTGGTGATCGAAGGTGAACGACCCAGAGATATTGCACGGCGCGTGCATGCAGCCTTAGACAAGGTCGGGCTTTTGGACAAGGAACATGAACGCCCCATGGTGCTGTCTGGAGGTGAGCAACAACGAGTGGGTATAGCGCGGGCTGTTGTAACCAAGCCCCGATTGTTATTGGCCGATGAGCCTACCGGTAACTTAGACCCGTTGTTAAGCCGTGAAATTATGAATTTGTTTGCAGATTTTAATCGGGTCGGCACCACGGTATTAATCGCCAGTCACGACTTGGGCCTTATTGCGCGTATGCCTTTTCGGGTGATGACGTTAAAAGGCGGCCAGATGATTCGAACGGACAGGACAGTGCCCTATGACCGCTAAGAACAAGAAGGGTGCAGAAGTCCGTCAGGTACGTTTTTCCGAACGGCGTGACGCTTGGTTAAGGCACCACCAGACATTGGCGGTTGATAGTCTGGTAGAAATGCTGCGCCGCCCGATATCGTCAATGTTGACCTGGATGGTCATTGCCATTGCGTTAAGCTTGCCCGCATTGATGTACCTGTTTTTATTAAACGTACAGCATGTTGTTGGCCCTATTGAGTCAGGTGCGCAGCTCACGCTCTATTTGGATGGCGCAAAAGTGGGGCAGTCGGGTCAAAAACTCGCAGAAGATTTACAGCAACGACCCGAAATAGCCGCCACAGAATTTGTTTCTGCCGCGCAGGGTTTGCAACAGTTTCGTGAGTATTCAGGGCTAGATGATGTCATTGATAGTCTGGGTGAAAATCCATTACCTGATGTGATTGTTGTCAAACCGGTTGATACCACAGCAGGGTCGGTTGAGAGCTTGAAGATTATGCTTGAAGGCCTGCCTGAAGTATCCGATGTCCAGCTGGATCTCATATGGGTACAGCGTATAAACCACATCAGTGCTTTGGCTGAAACCTTGGTTGGCTTTTTGTCGGTGTTGTTCTCAATGGCGGTGCTGTTGGTGGTCGGTAATACCATTAGATTGGCCATTGAATCCCGCCGTGCCGAAATACTGGTGGTCAAATTGGTGGGCGGTACCAACGCCTTTGTCAGACGCCCGTTCCTGTATATGGGCTTTTGGTTTGGTCTGGCAGGTGGATTGGTTGCCTGGGGACTCATTGCCCTGTGCTTTTATTTGTTGTCAGAACCGGCTGCCGAATTGCTCGCCAGTGTGGGTTCCAGTGGCGAATTGGTGCAGTTGGGTTTTGGCGGGGTTTTCTTGTTGCTGGTAACCGCTATTTTAATCAGCTTGTTAGGCACTGTTATTGCCGTAGGTCGCCATATTCGGGCGATTGAACCGAGTTGATCACAACTTTGTTAATTGTCAAACCCGCGTAAATCCAATGTAAAGCCGTTGCGGATGCTTGTATTTTTATCAGGCGATCCGCATATTGAGCACTGTGATCAAAAGTGTTAATTGTTACACAAGAAATCATAGCAAGATTATGTTATAATCGACGGTCACGTTGATCGTACAGGGCGAACCCCTAACACCAGATTGAGGTTAATACAGAATATGTCAAAACAATTACCGGCATTGGCAATGGAATCCTTGGCTCCTGGTCAAAATTTGGAATCCTATATTCAGGTCGTGAATAGTTTTAATATTTTATCTGCTGAAGAAGAAAAGACTTTGGCGGAGCGTCTTTATTACCAAGAAGACTTACAGGCTGCACGTCAGTTAGTTTTGTCACACATGCGTTTTGTCGTGCATATTGCGCGAAGCTATTCAGGCTATGGTCTGAATCAAGCGGATTTGATCCAAGAAGGCAATGTGGGCTTGATGAAGGCGGTAAAACGTTTTAATCCAGAAGTAGGTGTCAGACTGGTTTCCTTTGCTGTGCATTGGATCAAAGCAGAAATTCACGAGTATATTTTAAAGAACTGGCGCATTGTGAAAGTGGCTACCACCAAATCACAGCGTAAATTGTTTTTTAATCTACGCAGCTCCAAAAAGCGTTTGGGTTGGTTGAGCGACGCAGAAGCACAGGACATAGCAACTGACTTGGGTGTTAAAAAGTCGACTGTCTATGAAATGGAAGGTCGCATGTCGTCACATGATATGGCATTTGACATGGGCGCTGATGATGACGATACGGTTGCATTCTCACCGTCACAAACCATTGAAGACTATAGCTATGACCCAGCGCGTTTGGTCGAAGCCGATAATTATGAAACGGATGCAAACGACCAGTTGATGCAAGCGGTGAGTGCCTTAGATGAGCGTAGCCAAGACATCATTCGTTTGCGTTGGTTAAACGACAGCAAGTCGACCCTGCACGATTTGGCGGATAAATATGGCGTCTCTGCAGAGCGAATCCGACAACTCGAAAAGAATGCGATGAAGAAGGTGCGCGTTGCACTGGAATCAGCGGGCGTAGAAATCTAAATCCCGTATCAGATATGACGAGCCGTTCCTTGTGAGCGGCTTTTTATTGTCTGTGGGTTTCCCCTATCGGCAGGATGTCATGGAATTAATATCTTGGCTTTTCATCTGCCGATAGCTGTTAGACAATGGCGGGCATTGAAGAGGCTCATGTCGCCTAGCTACCAAGAGATTGTAGAATGACCACTGAAAAACCCCTGATGCGAAAAATTCGATCCTATGTAATGCGCTCTGGTCGTATGTCCGAGCGATACAAGCTGGCTATGGATGCCCATTGGCAAACTATTGGACTGAATCCAGCTGAGCCAATGAACCCTGAAGTGGTGTTTGGTAGAAAAGCGCCCTTGGTCGTGGAAATTGGATTTGGCATGGGTGACTCCTTGCTAGATATGGCCGCAGCGGATCCCGACACCGATTTTATCGGTATTGAAGTCCATGAACCGGGCGTGGGTCGGGTAGTATTTCACATCAATGACGGGGGGTTAAAAAACCTCCGGCTCTACCGCGTCGACGCGGTAGATGTGCTCACCCACTGTTTCGCTGATAGCAGTATTGATCGCCTACAACTGTATTTTCCCGATCCTTGGCATAAGAAAAAACACCACAAGCGCCGCTTGGTACAGATTGAATTTGCAGCCTTGGTTTACCAAAAGCTCACAGCGCAGGGCCAATGGCACATCGCCACTGATTGGGAGAACTATGCTGAACACTGTATCGAGGTGATGTCTCACGCACCGGGCTTCACCAATGTCGCGGGTGATGCGTTGTACGTTCTAAAGCCAGTCTACCGCCCACAAACCAAGTTTGAACGTCGCGGAGAGCGGCTTGGCCACGGGGTATGGGATATGCTGTTCGCCAAGGTCGAACGCTAGTGTCCCTGCCGGTCATTGGTGTCACGCTCGATTTGGAGCCAGCCGGTGGCTATGCGGTGAAACCCTGGTATGCATTGCGGCAAAATTATTGTGACAGTCTCGTTACTGCCGGTGGGACGGCCATCGCACTGCCTTACCAAACTGACGTAGCAGCGTTGCTCGATGTCATCGATGGCCTATGCATCAGTGGTGGTGGCTTCGATATACCGCCCACGTTTTTTGGCCAAGCCCAACAGCACCCCTTGACCCAGTTAAAACTCGCGCGCACCCAGTTTGAGTGGGCCTTATTGCAGGGTGCACTTCAACGAAACATGCCGGTGTTGGGTATTTGTGGTGGTCAACAGCTGATTGCCGCTTGGTTAGGCGCGTCGCTTGTGCAGCATATTCCAGATACATTTCCAGATGCGGTCGATCATAGCCCAAGTGGTAATGCTGAAAGGGCAGTGGGTGACATGGACGCCCACGAGGTGCGCATTGTTGCGGGTACGCGCTTGCATCAGAGCTGCCAATCGGATCGATTTCAGGTAAATAGTTCACATCACCAAGCAGTTGCATCGCCTTTGCCTGAGCAGGCCCGTTGTATTATCAATGCCTATGCGCCGGATGGTGTGGTCGAAGGTATCGAATCTATAGATCACCAATTTTGTGTGGGGGTGCAATGGCACCCAGAATACCAGCGCTCGGCAGCGGACAGAGGGTTACTAGAATCCTTTGTGATGGAATGCCAACAGTACCAAGCCTCCAACAGATTAAAGCAGGGTGGCACCCGTGGATATTGACCTGAGCAACGTCCGTATCCAACCGACTCTTCAGGGCGATCTAGCCCCCTTGTTTGAACAGCAATCCGATCCTGCTGCCAACTATATGGCGGCCTTTACCGCACCGGATCCCTATGATCGAGATGCCTATATGCAGAAGTGGCTAGGTGTTTTGGATAATCCTGAGATTGCCATGTGGTCAATATACTGCGACACAGTGTTGTTGGGATCGGTGTTGGTCTATCGGATGGATGGTGAGCCCCAACTATCATACTGGATAGGTAAACCCTTTTGGGGAATGGGCATCGCGACACGGGCGGTAGAATTACTCTTGGCCCAGTTTACAGAAAGACCCCTCTACGCATCGGCCGCCGAAGACAATCTCGGCTCGCGAACGGTGTTAGTTACATGCGGATTCCAATCGCTGAGAACTGAAATCGGTTATGCCAACGCCCGCAAGGCCGACATAGCCGAAGTGATTTATCGGCTATAGCGCGGCCATGCCTAGCCTACTCTTTGGCGATCACATCGCAACGAAAGGATGCTTGTCCCGTTTCCCCTAAGGCTTCGGATAGCTTCGGAAGTAGTTGTTCCATGCGGCTAAACAGGGTCCAGGGTGGATTGATAACAATCATGCCAGAGCCTGTCATGCCGCGACCGGCACTATCACTTAATACCGCCAACTCAAACCGTTGTACCGATTTAACACCAGCCCGTTTTAGCCGTGCTTCCATGTCGTCTATTCTGGTGCGGTCCACTACGGGATACCAAATGGCATACACACCCGTGCGGAATTTGGTCCACGCCTTGATGACGGCCTTAATGACGGCCACATAGTCCTCTTTGATTTCATAGGACGGATCGATCAAAACCAATGCGCGCTTTGATGCGGGTGGGAGCAAAGACAACAGGCCTTTGAGCCCATCTGTTTGTTCTACACGCGTATGTCGAAGCCCCTGATAATGGTCAGACAGCAATGCCGCATCATGGGGGTGTAATTCAAATAGCCACCGTCTGTCGGACCTTCTTAAGATACGCTGTGCAATTTCAGGTGACCCGGGATAGTGGCTTAGGCCAGCCCCGATTTGGCAGCTATTCACGATAGACAGGTAATCACTAAGCTCTGGCCAGTCATTGGGTTCTAGCCGACCAATACCACCCAAATATTCCTGTGTTTTGGCCGATTGATGCCCACTTAGACTATAGAGTCCGGCGCCAGCATGGGTGTCGATGTAATCGAGGGGTTTGTCTTTTTTTAAGAGATACTGCAATAGATCGACGAGCACCACATGTTTTAAAACATCCGCGTGATTGCCTGCATGAAAAGAATGGCGGTAACTTAGCACTATGAATTGTCCGTATGAAAGATGAGGCGATGCGCCAGGGCAGAGCGTTAATAGCCGTCACACCGAGCGAAGCGTGAGCGTCACGGCCGTATAGACTCAGTCAAAATTTCCAAACTTAAAAGACAGGGTGGCTGATGGTCCCGAGAGTTGACTGCCCGACAAGCCTGCAATATCAGGATTCGACACAGCGCGCCAACCTCCACCGACACCCACTTGGAAGTGTTCGGTCAAGTTGATTTCAGCACTGACACCGACACTTAGCACCAATACATTGCCTGTTTCTAAACGATCGGACGTGGTGCGGTCTGTGCTCCAAGCCTGCCCGAGGCCTAAGAAAGCGTCGGAAGTAAAATGAATCATACTGCTGGGATCTTTTGAATAGCCGGCAGTAGCACCCACATAGGCCAGCGAGAAATCACGTGTGGCATCTAAGGCCAGCCGTCCCGCTGTCATATAGGCACCAATGCCCGTTGAAAAGGCATAGATGTCGTTGCCCCAGATACCAGCGCCCTTACCGCCAATGATCAACCCATTGCTGCCATTTAGCTGAGTAATAATCAGTTCTGGACCACCATAGCCTGCCTGTTCAAAACTGTTAGCAAATAGGTTTTCTCTCGCCTGAATACCGACACTCAGGGTCATGGCACCAAACAGTAACAGGCAAGTTGTCTTGAATTTGGCAGTCACATTTTTCATATTAAGACTCTTTTGATGGGGCTGATGGCTGAAGCGTTGCTTCTAATGCGGCTACCGTCTTTTCCAATGCGTCAATCTTGCTGCGCGTTTTGAGAAGCACCGCTTGTTGTGCCTCAAATTCGTCACGGGTGACGAGGTCGAGCTTACTGAATAGGCCCTGTAAAACTGACTGCATATTTTTTTTAATATCTTCGCCAGGACCCTTGGGCAACTGGCTCAGTTTGTTGGTAAATTCTTGTAATAAATCTTCAGGCAATTTCATGCTAAATCCTGTTGTATCCAGTCAATGAATGACGGGTGAAGCGATTGGAGTGACGGCGTCGCGACAATCATTAAGCAACACATCCCAATTTATGTAACGCCTGTACCCTAATAATAGTAGAGGCCCAGCTTCACATGGTTTATTTTGTAGCATAGTCTACCAAGGTTATGCAGGTAATCCTGCTTTTTTTGTATACAGGGTATCGCCAGATGAAACAGAACATTGAGACACAGCGATAGAGGCGGTGCGCAATTTCAAGTGCCAGTTTGCGCGGGGTATCAATGTCAGCATGGAATGGCAGGCGTTGGGATCTAAGAAATAACAGCGGCTTTCTGTTAACCTAGCGATAGATTTTTCTGACACCGATCGAAAGCCAGAGACAATCGCTCATACATTTTACAAAATAGGGTAAAGTGGCTGCGGTCGGGTGATAAAGATTGCCAGCTTTGAGAATATAATACTTGCGGAGTACAAAAATGAAATTGGTCACAGCCATCATAAAGCCATTCAAATTAGATGATGTAAGAGAAACGCTTTCTGAAGTGGGTGTTCAGGGTATTACTGTCACAGAAGTGAAAGGATTTGGCCGTCAAAAGGGTCACACCGAATTGTACCGAGGCGCTGAGTATGTGGTCGATTTTTTGCCCAAAGTGAAACTTGAAATCGCCGTTGCCAGTGACCAGGTGGACAGTGTTATTGAGGCGATTACCCAGGCTGCCAACACGGGTAAAATTGGAGATGGAAAGATTTTTGTCTCAGATCTAGAGCAAATAATCAGAATTCGTACCGGTGAAACGGGCGAAGATGCGGTTTAAGGCGCACTAGGGTAGACGCGCTTTACTCAGCTTCTGGTAGAGACATGGCGACCACGCAGTTTCTACCCTGTTTTTTGGCGGCATACATAGCGTCATCTGCATTTTGAATGAATTGCTCGATATCGAAATCATCGCCCAATTGTGCGAGTCCAAAGCTTGCTGTGATATTGCCAACCTCGGGGATTGCGGTGGTTTCAATGGCCTTTCTTAACTTTTCTGCAACAACGCCCACATCTTCGAGACTGGTGGACGGGCAAATGATCACAAACTCTTCGCCGCCCCAACGTCCACAAACATCTGACGATCTGGATTGCTTCAATAGGATATCACTGATCGTGACCAAGGCTTTATCACCATTGAGATGGCCGTATAGGTCGTTGATTTGTTTGAAGTGGTCAATGTCTAGCATAATAAGGCTCAATGGCTCATGGTAGCGCTTAGCACGAGCTGCTTCAGCGATAAGCGCGTCATCGATCTTGCGGCGGTTATATAAATTGGTAAGGGAATCGGTTACATAGAGTACTTCAAGCTCTGTGTTCTTTTCCTCTAATTCCTGTGTACGCGCCTTTACCGTCGATTCCAAAGACGCATTGATGTCTGCTTGCTTACGAATCAATTCAGTGATTTTTAATGCCGAGTCGGAAAACGCTTCTTCAAGATCTCCAATTTCATCCTGCTTAGATCGCGCTATCTGCAGGCCATACTCACCTTGGACAAATCGATTGGCAGCAAGGCTTAAAGGCGAGAGACGTTTGGTAATATAGCGTGAGGCATAAATCGAGAAAAAAGCCACTATGAGCAACGCTAATAATCCAAGTGCTGATAGCTTCTTAAACAAAATGTCATAAGAAATTTGGGTGTCGTCCTTGTTGATAATTGAAGCGACAAACCAGCCAAATTCAGGGAGATATTGATAATAGATCAGCTTATCACTTGAAGGTCCTGTCGGTTCTCCACGACGGGTGTAAGAAAACTCAACCCAATCGCTGTAATTCGGATTGTCCGAGTCTATTGCTTGATTTATCAAATTTCTTAAAAAGGGTTCTCCGGTCTCTGTGTCTCTCAATTCGATAATGTTTTGATCACTTAACACGGGGTGATAGATAGCGTAACCAGAAGAATCAAATATGGTCACATAGCTGCTATCAACTTTGTTCTTTTGCGCTGCTGCCAAATAAGACTGTAACTCATGCACATCGATTAATTGGAATAGTTCTTTCTTAAAGGGGGCTGCATTAATTATCCAACCCCATGGCTCAAAATAGGTCATGTATTGAGATATTTGTTCCGGCTTCGCTGTGCCATCAGCCAGCCACTCAAATTCGAGGTAACCCTGTTTTTGCTCGTACATACGTTGTGCGGAGCTCAGGTCGCTGATTTTTTTGCCCTTGGCAACAGGGTGGATGGCTAAAGTGATGTCATTGTATCCTTGGGAAATATCTACTGCTGTGTTGTAACCTGTGGACCCGATTTGCTGGTTTAGAAATAGACCTTCCACCGCCTGCTTTGCTTCAGACTCTGTCAGCAAGCCTTGTTGGAATTGCTCATAAAAATACTGGACCGCACTGAGTTGCGTTTCTGATATACCACGTAAATAGTTTTGAATGGAGGCTTGATATAATGTGGTGGCGAGTGATGCAGTGTAGGTTGTTGCAGTAATCAATTCCTGTTTGCGGGTTTCAACAAGGCTGGTTTTGATTTGATCGAGACTGATCACCATAAAGTAAACGGCTGCAAGATAACCGAGGATCAAGGTAGTAGCGATTTTGTGTTTGATCTTAAGCCGTACTGACAGAGCCATTGTTTAGTCCTGCTGTGTTTACAAATGGTTTAGCATGTATCAGCAATATACCAAGAAACAGAAAATATAGAAATTAAAAGTGATTCAGATACCTCGCAGTGAATTGACTGCCTCAGCCTTGCACACCGGTGAGCGAGCTGAGGAGCAAGATTGTTGCGCTTAAATGCCTTGTTTTAAAGCGCCCCATAGCAAAAATGCGCCGATTAATACAAAGCCGACACCTGCTAACAGGCTCAGCGTTTTTTCAGAAACTACCTTCCCGAGCATTTCTCCTGCCACAACACCGATGCCGGCAGCTAACACCAGGGCAGCGGAGGCTGCAAAAAACACAGTCCACTTACTGACTTTGGCGTCGGAAGCAAAAAGCATGGTCGCAAGTTGGGTTTTATCGCCGAGCTCGGCTAAAAATACTGTGACAAAAATGGTGAGAAAGATTTTCATGGATCTGCTCAATCAAAAATAAATGGAAACAACAAGGCAGCACATTGCTGGCTGCCTTGAATTGACAAGAACCTATTCGCCTAACTCTTGCTTCATTGCTTCAAGGGTGCGTTCAAGATTTTCTAGCGGCTGTGCGCCAGTAATCACGACTACGGTACCTGATGCATGGTGAATCAAAAAGTTTCCAGGAGTGCCAGTAACACCACTACGTTGGCCATTATCCAGGTCTTCTAAAACACGGTCGCGTTGGGCGCCAGATGCCATGCACTTATTAAATGCTTCTACATCAACACCGGTTGCTTCTGCTGCGCTCGGGAGTGCAGATAAAGGGAACCCTTTGCCATTCGACCGGGTAACTTCATAAATGAAGTCCGTTATCATCCAAAACGCATCGTTGCCACCTAATTGAGCAACACACTCAGTGGCTTCCGCTTGCTTCTGGGCGCCTGGATTGTGGAATTCTAATGGGAAGTGTCTGTATACCCAGTTAACATCATCATTTTTGCTTAAAAAGGCTTTAGCGGTTTCATGAAAGCGCTTACAGAACGGGCATTCAAAATCGGAGTACTCCAACAACGTAAAAGCAGCATTTGGATTCCCGCGAATATGGTCACGGCTAGGGTCTATGGGCATCAATTGCATGGTGCCTGATTGTTCCGCCTGCTGTGCTGCTTGTTCTTGAAGGGCATTCTGCGCCTGAATAAAGCGAATAATGCCTTCGTTTATTTTGGCTTGGAATGCTTCACTAGCGATATATGACTGTAAGCGCGCATCCACTTGCTCTTGGATATAGGTTTCGGTGTCTTGGTCTAGTGCCGATGCAGTACCGGTAAACCAGAGCATGCTCAGGATGAGCGCGATTGAACGAAATAGGGCCATGTATATTCCTTGTAACAACTATTATTGGATGTGCTTTCAGCATAACCGATTCGATTTTCAAAAACAGCGATGTGAGTGCAAATATTCAGAAAATACCCCATCAATTGTGCGGCAATAGGATGGTAACAGAGAGCCCACCGTCGGCAGCATTGGAGACGAACAATTCGCCACCGTGTGCATGAGCTAGGTTGCGGCTAATACTCAGGCCGAGCCCGCTGCCACTGAGGTTTGCGGAAGTCGATAGGCGTGTGAACGGCTCGAACAATTTACCCATTTCAGCCTCAGGTATGCCGGGACCATTGTCATTGACGACAATCTGTATGTTCTTTTCGTTGTCGCTGACGTGCACCTTTGCCACATGACCATATTGAACGGCGTTTTCTATCACATTAGATAGGCATCTCTTTAGTGCTGAAGGCATGGCCTCATAGGTCATGTCGCAGTGTCCGCTAATCAACACCTCGGCGCCGCTGAGAGACAGGTTCTCTTGAATGTTGGCGAGCAAAGCCATCAGGTCGATGGGAATCAATGCCTCTGAATTGTGTGTGCCCTTGGCATATTGCAATGCCCCTTTTACTAAGGCTTCTAGCTCAACGAGATCGCCGATAAATTGTGACCGTAACTGGGTATCAGATACAAATTCTGCACGCAATCGCAGTCTGGTGATGGGCGTTTTAAGGTCATGTGATATTGAAGTAAACAGTTGCTCGCGATCTTCAATATACCGGTGCAATCGTTGCTGCATAACATTGAAGGCATGGGCAAGATCGGCCACCTCTCGGTTTCCCTGCGTATCGATGGTAACCGGATGTAGTGGGTCCTTACCCAGATGGCGGGCAGCTTCGGTCAATGACGCCAAGGGCTTGGTCACCCATTTGGTTAAAAACCAAAAAATAACCGATAACACCAGCAGCAGGGTCAAGACAAACAAGGTTTGCGTGCTCAGTAAATTATTTTCACGATCAAGAAAATACGGGTCAGGTAACAGTGCCGCTAGGTATAACCATTCATTGGTGTCCATCTGCACTTGGGCTACCAATAACGGAGGGTTGTCCGGCAGTATCAACGAATTTTGCACCCAACGCGCTGGTAAATCGGTGAACATGATTTCATCGTGAAAAACCTTCAGTGATTGCGGTTGGGCAAAATTAACAATGATTTGTCGTATTTTAGAACCCAGCCGCACCCTCAGTGCTTGGGTGTATTCATTAATGATGATGTCAGACAGTGCGGTGGGTTGGCTGCTGCTGATGGCGATCTCACTGTCATTAACCGATACAAAAAACCGCGCTCCCCCCATGCTCCTTAGCTGTTGCAATACAATATGCCGGTACTCATGTGGCAGAGCGCCAAAGAAATTAACTGTGGTTGACATGCTGATAGCCAGCTCTTCAGCAAGAATGGCTGCAGATTCACGTTGGTTACTCTCATAATATTTGACCCACAAAATATTAGAGGCCACTAAAATAGTCACTAAACTGCCGACCAGAATCAAAAAGATACGGCTAAATAAGGTGGGCGTTTGGGTTTCTCGTTCCATGACTAAGCCAGCTGCTCTACTGTGGTGGCTAATATATAGCCGGAGCCTCTAACGGTCTGAATGAGTTGGGTTTGTTTGTTGTCGTCCTTTAAACGCTGACGCAAGCGGCTGATTTGTACATCAATAGTGCGATCGAAAGGATAAGAGTCTCTACCGCGCAAATGGTTAGAGAGTTCATCTCGCGTAAAAACGTGGCCAGGCTTGTGCAGCATCAGCGATAGCAACGAAAATTCAGCACCGTTTAGGGTCCACCGTTCGCCAGTGACATGACTGAGCTCACGGGTTGAAAAATCCAATACCCAGTCATGGAATTGAAATTTCTTCAGTGCTTCATTTGGCTCTATGTTTTTCTCAGAACGCCTCAATACGGCCTTTATCCGGGCTAACAGTTCTCTAGGATTAAAGGGTTTTGCCATATAGTCGTCGGCGCCAATTTCCAACCCGACGATCCGGTCAGTGTCGTCAGAGCCTGCCGTAAGCATGATAACCGGTACATTGCTGGTCTTTCGCAATGTTTGGCAGATTTGGAATCCATCAGCGCCTGGCATCATGACGTCCAATATGATCAGATCGGCTTTATAGGATTTCAGCGCCGAAAACATTTCTTCACCATTGTGGGCGGTTTTCACTTCTAAAAAGTGGCTATGCAGATAATCGTGCAACAGCTTACAGATGTCTAAATCGTCATCTACGACCAGTATCCGGAAGGAATTTTGCTCAATATTCATATTGCCTGCCTTGTCAATGGTGTCAAATATCAAGTAATGGGCCCTGAATAGCGCCTTGCTCGTTGAATTGACGTGCCCTTATCTGTCAGTTTGTAACAATAGTGTAACTTAATGTAAATGGATGTTTTTTAATCAATGCGCTGGTCAGACCAGTTTAAGGCCGTTATGGACTGCACTGTTTTTTATTTCATGATCTAGGTTATCGTAAGTGATTGAAATTGGGTATTTTTACGCAACTGATCGCTGATGTGCCTACAGATTGTCAGTTTTAGCCCCGTTACATTATGCAGCATTTTATTACAATTTCGGGTGAATATATTCATTAAACTGAACTTCGACATAAGTTGTCACAGGTGTATGCCTGATTTGACCGAAGATGTTGGGCAACCACAAAAATAAAATCGTCAATCTGAAGGATTCTATTATGACTTTTAAAAAATCGATATTAGCAGCAGCAATCGTTGGTACCATGGCTGGTACGGCGGCTCACGCTGGCGAAGTTGAAGTACTCCATTGGTGGACTTCCGGCGGCGAAGCAGAATCAATCGCAGTGCTGAAATCTATGGTTGAAGACTCTGGCCATACGTGGAAAGACTTTGCCGTAGCCGGTGGTGGTGGTGATCAAGCCATGACTGTATTGCGTTCACGCGCAGTATCTGGCAACCCTCCAGCATCTGCTCAGATTAAAGGCCCTGAAATTCAGGAATGGGCATCGCTTGGCTTTGCAGCTGACTTGTCTGGCGTTGCTAAAGCCAGTAATTGGGATGCCGTTTTACCCAAAGTTGTTTCTGACGTGATGAAATACAATGGTAAGTACGTTTCAGTACCTGTCAACGTTCACCGCGTTAACTGGATGTGGGCTAATCCTGCAGCCTTTGCAAAGGCCGGCGCTAAAGTGCCAACCACGATGGCAGAAATGTGGACAGCAGCTGACAAGCTAAAAGCCGCAGGCATTACGCCAATCGCGCACGGTGGTCAGCCATGGCAGGACGCAACTACATTTGAGTCTATTGTATTGTCTGTAGGCGGCGCTGATTTCTTCAAGCGTGCATTTGTTGATCTTGACCAGACTGCACTGAACAGTGACACCATGAAGCAGTCATTTGATGCACTGCGTAAAGTGACTGGCTATATTGATGCTGGTTCACCTGGTCGTGATTGGAACGTCGCAACCTCTATGGTTATTAAGGGCGAAGCTGCAATGCAGTTCATGGGCGATTGGGCTAAGGGTGAATTCACGCTAGCGGGTCAGAAGCCAGGTAAAGATTTCTTGTGCTTACCTTTCCCAGGTACCGACGGATCATTTACCTTTAACATCGACTCATTGGTTATGTTCAAGCAGAAAGATCCTGCTAACACTGCCGCGCAAGACAAGATGGCTGAGTTGGTTGTATCTAAGAAGTTCCAAGAAGTCTTTAACTTGAAGAAGGGTTCTATTCCAGCACGTATGGATATGGACATGACACCATTTGATAGCTGTGCATTGGCATCTATGGATACGTTCAAGTCAACTGCTAAGTCAGGCAAGGGACTTGTTCCTTCAATGGCTCACGGTATGTCAACCACTGGTTCTGTTTCAGGCGCCATCGGTGACGTAGTCACTTCGTTCTTCAACAGTGATATGTCTTCTGCTGACGGCGTTGCAAAACTGGCTAAAGCAGTTAAAGCAGCACAATAAGCAATAGGTATCATCTACAAACGAGTGCCCAGCCCATATGGGCACTCGACATTTCAAGAATGAATCACATACGTTGCGGCTGTTTTATGATGAAATAGCTTCATGCGATGGACTGCAATAAAAATAACAATGTCACGACGGTAGGCTCACATAGGAATCAAAACTGACATGCTGCAATCATCAAAACCATCTTTTTCAGATCGACTTGAACATTGGCTACCCAGAATAGTCATGTCGCCCACCATGCTCATTACCATTGTATTTTTTTACGGCTTTATCATTTGGACGACGGTACTGTCATTTACGAATTCGAGAATGCTGCCGACTTACGAGTTCGCAGGTCTCATGCAATACGAAAAGCTCTTTTTAAACGACCGTTGGATCGGCGCGTTAAGCAATTTGGCGATATTTGGTGTGTTATTTGTCTTCATCTGTTTAGCAATCGGTCTGTTTTTGGCCATCCTGCTCGACCAGAAAATCCGTGCAGAAGGTTTCTTGCGAACCATCTATCTCTATCCTATGGCACTGTCTTTTATTGTAACGGGTACGGTCTGGAAGTGGTTGTTGAACCCAACCGTTGGCCTAGAGAAATATGTGCATACACTGGGCTTTGAAGGGTTTACGTTCGATTGGCTGGTTAATCCCGATATGGCGATTTACACCGTCGTTATCGCCGGTGTTTGGCAATCATCTGGTTTTGTGATGGCGCTCTTTTTAGCAGGATTGCGAGGTGTCGATAGCTCCATTATTAAAGCGGCCCAAATTGACGGCGCTTCTTTAACCACCATTTACCTTCGGGTCATTATTCCTAGCCTAAGACCGGTATTTTTCTCCGCATTCATCATGCTCACCCATATTGCGATTAAGTCGTTTGACTTGGTCATGGCGCTAACGGGTGGTGGCCCAGGTAACTCTACCGATGTGCCCGCCATCTTTATGTATCAGTTTTCGTTTAGCCGCAGCCAAATTGGCATCGGTGCTGCCAGTGCGGTCATCATGCTAATGGGTGTCATAGCAATATTGGTCCCCTACTTATATTCAGAACTCAGGGTGAAAAAAGATGACTAAACAAGCCATGGTTCTGAAGGACCGTAAGTATCAAGACCTTAGTGCTAGAGCCATTTTATATGCGTTACTCGCTATTTTTGCATTGTTTTACTTGTTGCCACTGGTATTGATGGTACTGACATCGTTTCGTTCGATGAATGAAATTCGGTTGGGTCAGTTAATTGAATGGCCGAAAGCTTTTTCAACTGAAGCCTGGACAGAAGCGTGGAGCCAAGCCCAAATTGGTGCACGAACCGATAAAGGCCTTAGACCTTATTTTATCAATTCCATTTTAATGGTTTTTCCGGCGGTGTTTATCTCTACGGTATTGGGCGCACTGAATGGTTATATATTCAGCTTTTGGAAATTTAAAGGCAGCGAAATCTTTTTTGCCTTCATTTTGTTTGGGTGTTTCTTGCCCTTTCAAGCCATTTTACTGCCTATGTCTCAAACACTCGGAAAACTAGGCATTGCGGGATCATTGCCTGGTTTAATTTTTGTGCACATCATTTATGGTCTGCCCTTCACGACGCTGTTTTTCAGAAACTACTACGTCAGTATTCCGGGTGAATTGATTAAGGCCGCCAAATTAGATGGAGCGGACTTTTGGGTGATATTTTTCCGCATTATTTTACCGCTCTCGACGCCTATTATTGTGGTGTCGGTTATTTGGCAATTTACCCAAATTTGGAATGACTTCCTATTTGGTGTGGTGTTTAGTGATCCTGACTCTCAGCCGGTGACCGTTGGTCTGAACAATATGGTTAACAGTTCAACCGGTGAAAAACGCTATAACGTAGATATGGCTGGCGCGATTATTGCGGCATTGCCAACAATCTTCGTCTATATCGTCGCGGGTAAGTATTTTGTTAAGGGCCTGACTGCTGGTGCAGTGAAGGGTTAATCTGATTGGCAACAGGCCAACATAGGTATGGGGTATAAATATTCATGGCATCATTAACCATTGATAACGTAGTAAAAACCTTTGGCAAAACACAGGTATTAAAGGGTATCAATTTAGATATCAAAGATGGAGAGTTGGTCATCTTGGTTGGGCCTTCGGGTTGTGGTAAATCTACCCTGCTTAACTGTATTGCTGGGCTAGAAGAAGTGACCACGGGTCGTATCGCGATTGCCGATACGGAAGTGACCCACGCAGCCCCAAAAGACCGCGATATTGCGATGGTCTTTCAAAGCTATGCGCTGTATCCCAATATGACGGTGCGCAAAAACATCGCGTTTGGATTAGAAATTCGCAAGATTCCAAAGGCGGATATCGAGACAGAAGTGAACCGCGTTGCAGAACTGCTGCAAATCACCCATTTGCTCGATCGCAAGCCTTCACAGCTTTCTGGTGGCCAACGTCAGCGAGTTGCCATGGGCCGTGCGCTGTCGCGTCAACCAAAGGTCTATTTATTTGATGAGCCACTGTCGAACTTAGATGCCAAGCTACGGGTAGAAATGCGCACCGAGATTAAAAAGTTGCACCAGCGATTGGCTACCACCATCGTTTATGTGACCCACGATCAAATCGAGGCCATGACACTGGCAGATCGCATTGCGGTGATGAAGGATGGCGTGTTGCAGCAATTTGCCAGCCCACAAGAAGTCTATGATGACCCAGCCAATATCTTTGTCGCGGGCTTCATGGGTTCACCGTCTATGAATTTCATTCAATGTCGTATCGAGCAAGAGCAGCAACAATTTATTGCCAAAATCTCTAACGGTGATAATCACTTCTCGCTGCCGATCCAAAACCCACCAACAACATTGGCATCTGCACTGGGGCAAGACGTTATTATGGGTGTTAGACCTGAGCAAATTACCCATTCTATTCCGCACATGATGGACAATGAACATACGGTTATTGTGCCTTGCAAAGTTGAAGTGACCGAGCCGACCGGGGCAGATACCCTGGTTCTGGTATACCTGAACGGCCAAGAAGTGAATTGCCGAGTGCATCCGGCTGAAGCCAAAGCGCCGGGTCAAATGATGGACTTGATGTTTAATATGGAAAAGGCGGTATTCTTTCACCTGAAAACAGAAGAACGTATTTTGTAAGCAGACTGTGTTGTTTATAGGGCTAGCCTGGGAAGGCTGGCCCTTGATCTAACCTTAGCGCCCTGTCTGCCGTGTTCTTAAAGCCTATCTCGCTCTGCCTACTCATCTTGCTCTGCCTGCTCCTCCCGTCTGTCCTTTCTGCTATACCTGCTGTTACTATATTTCAAAATTCTCTCAGGCATGCGACCCCATGAAACTATTTCAGCCTTGGCGAGAACCATCAGTGTGGCCGGAACACCGAGCGCTCTTGGCAATCAGTCTGCCGATGATCCTTTCTAATATCACTGTGCCTTTATTGGGACTGGTAGATACCGCCGTGGTCGGTCATCTGGCGGATGCCTATTTTCTTGGCGGTACCGCTGTTGGCAGTATGTTAATCACGTTGGTACTGTGGTTGGCTGGTTTTTTGAGAATGACCACAACAGGGCTCGCCGCTCAGTCCTATGGTGGCAATCAATCGGATGCGGCTGTGGTTGTTCTGTGGCGGGGTATTGTGGTGGCAGGCGCTATTGCGCTTGTCATGCTGTTATTACAACAGCCTTTGATAAGAATGGGGTTGGCACTTGCTGGCGGATCAGAGGAAGTCCAGTTGTATGCCGAACGCTATGTGCAAATTCGGGTATGGGGCTTTCCCGCCGCGTTGATGAATCTGGTGATATTGGGTTGGCTATTGGGCATGCAAAAAGCGCGCTTGGTGATGTGGCTGCTCATTCTCACCAACGTTATCAATATTGGCTTGGATCTGTTGTTTGTGCCGGTTTTTGGGTGGCAGGTACAGGGCGTTGCCTTAGCCACATTGATAGCTGAATATGCTGCTCTTGGAATGGGGCTGTGGTTGGTGCTAGTCACCTGCAAAGCGCGTGGTATGCGACTGCTGCCTAACTGGGCTCTGGTGCTAGACCCAATAACCCTTGGGCATTATGGGCGGCTCAATCGTGATGTTTTGATTCGGACGCTTTGCTTAGAAGCCGTATTCGCTTTTATGACCTTCCAGGGTGCGCGATTGGGGGATACCGTGGTGGCGGCCAATGCCATTCTGATGGGATTCCTGCTACTGATTTCATTTGGATTAGATGGCATTGCTTATGGCGCAGAGGCCCGAGTGGGCATGGCTAAGGGCGCACGAAATCCCTCAGGCATCAGGATGGCGACCACCGCAGCGCTGTATTGGACTGGCGTCTTTGCACTGGCTTATGCGTTATTTTTCGCTCTGGCGGGCACTGGATTGTTACGTATGATGTCGTCAGTACCCAGCGTGGTTACATTTGCCCAAGGCTATTTGTGGTGGATGGTGGCATTGCCCCTGATTGCCTGTTGGTGTTACCTCTATGACGGCATCTATATTGGACTGACTCGAGCGTCCGTGATGCGCAATAGCATGATTTTGTCGACCTTTGGTATCTTTTTCCCTGTGTGGCTGCTGTTGTCTGCATGGGACAATGCCGGGCTCTGGGTGGCCTTTTCACTGTTTATGGCGGTGCGCGGGCTGACGTTAGGCTGGCATTATCACCGGATGAATGACGACGCACTGCTCCAATAATTAAGCCTGTCATTTATTGACAAAATTTCTCACATGAAGGAAGGCTAACCATGAGCGATCCTGACAATTCCCAAAACGAAGCGGGCATTTTCGAGCCCTTTGATGGCAACGACCTACCCTGGCAAACCTTCAATCAAGGCGCACGCTTTGGACTTTCCTTTCAGTCATTGAGTGCCTATGGCGGTGCAACCCAAATAGGTGTTGCCAATGAGGTGCTTCAGCCCGGACAACAGGCCAATCCTTCGCATTATCACCTTTTGGAAGAAGAACAGGTTTATATGTTGGAAGGTGAATTGACGGTGGTTTTGGGGGATCGCGATTACCTGATGTTGCCCGGTCACCATGTCTGTTTTCCGGCTGGACAAAAAGTGGGTCATGCACTGATCAACCGCTCTAGCCAGCCTTGTCGCTATTTGATTATCGGTAATAAAAATCCGAATGAAGTGGTGGTGTTTCCAGACACCGGACGCGTCGATGTGAAGTTGATGCGCAAAGGCTATCATCAAGATGCTGTTGTGGGTTACTGGGACGGCATCGATGTCGACAGCGCGTCCTAATCAGGGAATTAATGATCTAACCTGACGCCACCTGCGTATCATGGATATCGTTGATTTTTTCAAGGGGTAGGGCTAATGGATAAGATTCGCATTGGGATAAGTGCCTGTTTGTTGGGTGAACAAGTGCGTTACGATGGTGGTCACAAGTTGTCTCAATACGCCACTGTGGAAATGGCACCCTTCTTTGAATTTGTTCCCACCTGCCCAGAAATGGCCATTGGCATGGGCGCACCCAGAAAGACCATTCGCTTGGTGGATAACCAAGGCCTTATTCAGATCAAAAGCGCAGACAACAGTGTCAATGTTACCGAACCACTCAATCAATACGCTGCCGAGAAAGTAGAAACAATGCAGGATCTGGGCGGTTATTTACTCTGTGCCAAGTCACCTACCTGTGGGATGGAGCGTGTTTCCGTCTATCGAGAGGGTACCCAGTTTGCCGAAAAAACCGGCGTGGGTGTGTTTGCACGTCATTTGATGGAACGGTTCCCGTTGTTACCTGTTGAAGAAACGGGTCGTCTGCATGATATGGCCATCAGAGAGAATTTTTTCACACGCATTTATGCCTACGAAGAATGGCGCCAATGGGCCAAAAAGGGTTGGACTGCACACCGACTGACCCAGTTTCATGCACGGTACAAATATTTGTTGATGGCCCATGACCCAGAGGGTTATCGCAAGTTAGGACCCTTGTTAGCGCAAAAGTCCGACGACATCGATGCCTTAGCCGCCCAGTATCAAATCGGTTTTATGACGGTGTTGAAAACGCAAGCGACGCGCAAAAACCACAGCAACACCCTGCAGCATATTCAGGGCTATTTTAAAAAGCACATTACTGCCGCTGATAAAGCAGAGTTGAACGAAGCCATCGACCAGTATCGGCTTGGGCTTCAGCCATTATTGGTGCCGATCACCTTAATTAATCACCACCTGAGGCATTTCCCTGAGCCATACATACAAGATCAGGTATATCTGAATCCTCATCCACAGGGTTTGAAGCTGCGTTATGCCTTTTAAGACGAGCAGTAACGCGATACTAAAAGGAAGCCGCAGATGAGCGTGGTGATGTGGTTTCGTAAAGACTTGCGAGTGCAAGACAATCCCGCATTGCGTATGGCCTGCGACCACGCCGAAGCCCAAGGTACTGATGTCCGCGCCGTGTTTATTATTACCCCCGGCCAGTATCTACAGCATGGTACGTCGACCAACCAGCTGGATTTTATGCGACAAAACCTCGTGATTTTAGGCGAGCGTTTGCATGATATCGGGATACCACTGGACGTAATAAGTTGCACTGATTTTGAAGCCGTGCCTGATCGTTTGGCAGAATATGCCCATACCTGTGGCCTATCAGCTTTGTATGCCAATACTGAAATCGAATGGAATGAACGCAAACGAGATCAGGCGGTGCGTGCCAGCGGTCTGCCAGTGAGCGTTATCGATAGCAGCGGCATTCTGCCTCTGGGCGATGTTCGCAACCTATCCGGTGAACGCTATAAGGTGTTTACGCCCTATAGCCGCCGCTGGTTTGAACGTGCCGCAGTGTATCCCGTTTTACCCTTGGCCGAGCCAAACAGGCCGACGCACGCCCCTAAAACCTTATCACCGTTGTCGAGCAACAATGATGCATTAGCCGCGTGGCATCCAGTGCCAACAGCGTTGGTGCAGGAATGGCAGGGTGGTGAATCGGCTGCCCATGAAGCCTTGGCGCGCTTTGTTGCTGAGGATATTGTGCTCTACCCTCAAGATCGCGACATGCCCAATGTACCAGGTACGAGTCAGTTGTCTCACTATTTGGCCATGGGTATCTTGAGTCCACGCCAGTGCCTTGCGGCTGTTATGGCAGAATACCCTGACGTATTGGTTAATCAGGGTAGCCCAGCACGACCCTGGGTAAGGCAGTTGGTATGGCGTGAGTTTTATGTAAACTTGATGCGAGAAGTGCCACGAGTTGCTAGGGGAGGGAATTATCAAGCCTTGGGCGACCTCATCCCTTGGCGATCAGCACCCGATGAATTTCAGGCTTGGGCAGAAGGCCGAACGGGATATCCTTTGGTCGATGCAGCGATGCGTCAACTGGTACAAACCGGTTGGATGCACAACCGACTGCGTATGGTGGCAGCCAGCTTTCTTGCCAAACACCTGTTGATCGACTGGCGTCGGGGCGAGGCGTTTTTTGCTGCCCATTTGATAGACGGTGACTATGCCGCAAACAATGGCGGATGGCAGTGGTCTGCTGGTACCGGCTGCGATGCGCAGCCTTACTTCAGAATGTTCAATCCATCTGCTCAAGGCATGAAATTTGACCCGCAAGCAGCCTTTATTCGGCAGTTCGTACCAGAATTGGCGGCGGTGCCAGCTAAGGCCATACATGGCATGGCCGGTCTCCATGCGCTTTCACACGACCAATCCTATCCAGAGCCCATGGTGGACCATCGAGAGGCGAGGGCCCGTGCCTTGGCGTCACTGGCGGTATTGAAAAAATCTGCGGCGCTTTGATTACGCGTTAACCTGTCAATATGGTGGGTCAGACAAGCTCGCCTTGACTCACACCCCTCTAGGTGTTCCAATTCCCGCCGCCAATCTTTCGGAATGCGGTGTAAATCCGCAGCGGACGCGCCACTGTAATCAACAGCTAAAAGATGTGTTGAAAGCCAGGAGACGGGATTGGCTTACTCTAATCTGTACGCGCATGAATTACAGGAGCTACCATGCCTTCGATCATTTCTAAAATGCTCGCAATATTTTTGCTTGCCAGTGTTTCTCTAACCTCTCTAGCTGCTAATTCCTACCCGATGACGGTCATCGACGGTATGGGAAATGAAGTCGTATTGAAAAAAGCCCCACAAAAAATATCTTCATTGTCATTGTTTACCGATGAAGTATTGCAGCACATGGTGGATAACAAACGCATAGTGTCCATGACCTTTTTGGCCAGTGACCCAAACTATTCAAATATCGCAGACCGCTTACCAACCGGCATCACCCTACTCGATTTTAATGTTGAAGCCTTGGTCGGTATTTACCCCGACTTGGTTTTTGCAGCGAATTGGAGTGAGGCTGGCAAGGTGGCGCAACTACGGAATGCAGGCATTCCGGTTTATCTGGTCGACACCCCTACCAGTATTTCAGCCATTCAGGCAGAAATTCTCAAGCTCGCACAGATGCTAGATGCGCAAAACGCTGGCGACAAAATGGTTGCCGACATGAACAGCCGTCTGTCAGATTTGGCACCTAAAATTGCTGCCATTAAGGCTCGGCAGCTCGTTGGAATTGACTATAACACCTGGGGATCTGCCAGTGGTGTGGGCACAACGTGGAATGAAATCTTGGAGCAATCGGGATTGATTAACGCGGCTGCTAGCTTAGAAGTTGGCGACTATGGACAGGTGTCCTTGTCAAAAGAAGCCATCGTTGCGGTGAATCCTGATCTGCTGTTTTTACCCGGTTGGGTGTATGGCGATCCTGCTGGTGCTGAGACCTTTAAGCAGTCGGTTATCACCGATCCAGCATTGTCTGGCGTCAGCGCCATTCAAAAAGGCCACATCTTGCAGGTGCCGGAAAAATTGGCGGGGAGCTACAGCCAATATATTGTTGAAGCCGTTGCCTATATTGTTAATGCAGTAAGCGCAGCACAGTGACCGCCGGATGATGCACCGGTCTGAAGCAGGTATGGCAACACCGATCAAGGTGTCTGCAATGCTGTTTGTCAGTCTGGGCATCTTGGCAGCCTACCTTTCATTAGGGGCAGTACCGCTGCCCCTATCAGATATTATTGAAACCCTTTATATCGCAGTCACCGAGGGTGAATCAGCAGCCCGTGACGCCCATCCCAAGGTCGTTGCTATCTTGTTCTATATCCGAGGCCCGCGTGCATTGGCCGCTATTTTGGCGGGCGGTGGATTGGCCTTGGCGGGAGCCGCGATGCAGGGACTGTTTAAAAACCCCATGGCAAGCCCCGATATTATGGGTATCAGTGCTGGCAGCAGCTTAGGTGCTGTTATTGCCATATCCTTGGGTGTGGCATCCATTCATCCGTTAATGATTCCTGGTTTTTCGATTGTGGGCGGCCTCCTCACAGCGGCATTTGTTTTTGCTTTGGCGGGCCGCGCTGGCGTTATGCAGTTGTTGTTTTTGATTTTGGCCGGATTGGCGGTGTCGAGTTTGTTGGGCGGCGCGGTTTCCGCGGTGTTGATGTTTTCGCAGGAATACGAAATCAGCCAATTCATTTTCTGGACCATGGGTGGCTTGGAAGGACGGATGTGGCAGCACATTGTTTGGCCAGGGCCCATAATGATCGTGATCGCGTTGCTAACGGTGCGACTCGGCCAATCCTTGAATGTGTTGTCGCTCGGTGAGGAAAACGCGCATGGTATGGGACTCCCCGTATCGCGCATTAAGTTTCTCGTCTTGCTCTATACCGCTTTGTTAACCTCTTTGGCCATATCAATGGCCGGTCCAATAGGATTCGTGGGATTGATGGTGCCCCATTTTGTTCGTTTGGTATTGGGTCCAGACCACCGCACGTTGTTACCCCTATCGATGATCGTGGGAGCGGTGTTTGTGTTGCTCTGCGACCTCATTGGCCGCTGGATGATCGCACCCTATGAAATCAGGGTGGGTGTCATCACCTCGATTGTCGGCGGCAGTTACTTTGTATTTTTGATTATCCGCTACTATCGCATGGGGAGGCTCCTGACATGACCACCCCTGTCTTGGTTGCCCATAACCTAAGCTATGACGTAAAACAGGCCCGTCTATTGAATCAGGTGTCTTTGTCCTTGCTGGCTGGCGAGTTAGTGGGTGTGATCGGGCCCAATGGAGCCGGAAAAACCACGTTATTAAAAGCGTTACTGGGATATTTGCCAGCCACAGAAGGCACTGTGCACATCCATGACAGGTTGTTATTGTCCATGCCACCCGAAGAACGGGCTGGTTTTATCAGTTATTTAAGTCAGGAAGCGAGTGAAGGCTTTCCTTTTGCCGTATTCGATATCGTGGCGCTCGGCGCTTATGCGGCGCGCGCACAGGGGCTCTGCAGCCAAGTCGAATTGCAGAAGCGTGTCACAGCAGTGTTGGTGGCCTTAGATATCGGGCATTTGGCGTCGCGAATTTTCACCGAATTGTCTGGTGGCGAAAAGCAACTGGTGCAGTTTGCGCGTTTGTTGGTTCAAGACGCTGATGTGATGCTGTTAGACGAACCCACGGCCAATCTAGACCTTGGCCATGAATACGAATTGATGCATGCCCTGAGACAACAGTGTGAACAGGGTAAGTCAGCACTGGTCACCCTGCATAACCTCAATATAGCAGCGGAATTTTGTGATCGCGTGATATTGGTCGACCAGGGACGGATAGTGGACGACGGTACCCCCGATCAGGTGATTACCCAAGAAATGATTCAGCGTTTGTATACCGAGCATGCCTTGGTGGTGATGAACGCACACACTGGCAATATGAACGTGTTACCCAAAACCCGTGTCGCATCGGCATTAGGCGCCAAAGTACACATTATTGGGGGTGCAGGGTCTGCTATTCGGGTATCAAAATTACTGCGCCGTGCAGGCTGCCTAGTGACAGGTGGCATTGCGCATCGAGATGACAGTGATGTTGCCTACTGGGAAGCTGCTGGCATTGCTTATATAGAAACCCCCACATTTGACAGCATCTCAGATGACAGTTTTCAGATGGGGCTGTCTTGGGTCGCGTCAGCGGATGTGACGGTATTATGTGATTTCCCCATTGGGACCGCTAACGCCAAAAATCTAGCATTGGCCAGTAGCAGTAAAAATGTGATTGTTATGACGACGCACAGTGAACAGGAGCGGTTCTTTCAACCGGCAGTGCAGACCGAGTATGATGCCATTGTGTCGCGGAGCCCAATGGTTGAGATTGACCAGTTACTCAGTGCCATCAACGCTATTACGAAAAACCAATAATCGCTATCCAATAAAAAAGGCAGCCAATGGCTGCCTTTTTGCTCTCTAAAAGGTCATTTACGACACGGATTTGTCAAACAAGAGATCAAACTGATCCATGCCTTCATGAATCAAATCGTCGCCGATAGTCAGTGGTGGTAAGAAACGAATGACGTTGCTATAGAAACCACATGACAACAGGATAAGGCCATGTTCGGCCGCGCCAGCGATCAGCTTCTGAATCAGCTCTGGGTTCGGCTGATGGGCATCACCATTCTTAACCAATTCCATAGCGATCATGGCACCTTTGACGCGAATCTCACCAACCAAGCCAGGATGACGATCAGCAATGGCCTGTAAGCGCTTACCGAATACGGCGCCGACTTCATTGGATCGTGCGACGAGGTTTTCTTCTTCCATCACTTCCAAGACAGCCAAGGCTGCTGCGCATGCGACTGGAGAACCACCGTATGTACCACCCAATCCACCTGGGAGGGGTGCATCCATGATTTCTGCTTTACCCACTACTGCTGACAACGGATACCCACCGGCTATGCCTTTGGCCATAGTCATGAGGTCAGGTTCTATGCCTGAATATTCGGTGCAGAACATTTTACCCGTACGGCCAAATCCCGTTTGGATTTCGTCTGCGATCAGTACGATGCCGTGCTTGTCGCACATCGCGCGTAACGCTTGCATCAATTCAACCGGTGCGTAATAGAATCCACCTTCGCCTTGAATTGGTTCGATCAAAATAGCCGCAACATCCGTTGGTGCAATGTCAACTTTGAACAGTTTTTCGATCGCGATCATGCTGTCGGCTACCGACACTTCATGGAAATCAGAAGGGAAGGGCACGTGGTAGATTTCGCCAGGGAAGGGGCCAAACAAGTTTTTGTATGGTGTGATCTTACCGGTTAAACCCATCGTCATATTGGTGCGGCCGTGAAAACCACCATTAAAGGCGATAATGCCACGACGACCCGTGTGAGCGCGTGCTATTTTCACAGCGTTTTCAACCGCTTCAGCTCCGGTGCTTACAAAAATCGTTTTCTTTGGGGTATCACCAGGCGCCAAGGCATTGAGTTTTTCAGCCAAGGTAACGCCAGACTCATAGGGATTTACCATGATGCACGTATGTGAAAAGTTTTCGACCTGCTGCTTTACTGCGGCAACCACTTTAGGGTGGCTGTGGCCCGTATTGACTACGGCAATACCCGCACCAAAGTCGATATAGCGTTTGCCGTCCACATCCCACAGTTCTGCGTTCAGCGCATGGTCAACAAAGTTGGAAAACATATTGCCCTGTCCGCGCGCGACCGCTGCAACTTTACGAGCCTGTAATTCTGAATTGCGTGACATCTGAGAGTCTCCTCTTCGTTATTTGTTTAGGCCGCCAAGGCACAAGTATTTGATTTCAAGAAAGTCTTCAATGCCATACTTAGACCCTTCGCGACCCAAGCCTGATGACTTGACACCGCCAAAGGGTGCTGCAGCATTGGAAATGATGCCTTCGTTAATGCCTACCATGCCGTACTCAAGCCCTTCAGCGACACGCCAGATGCGGCCGATATCACGAGAATAGAAATAGGCAGCAAGGCCATATTCAGTGTCGTTAGCCATAGCGATGAGCTCTTCTTCCGTATCGAAGGGAATCAGTGGCGCAACGGGTCCAAAGATTTCATTGGCAGCAATGGCCATGCTGTTGCTGACATTTTTCATAATAGTGGGTTGGTAATAATTGCCGCCCAATGCATGTGGTTGCCCACCCACAACGACCTGTGCGCCCTGCGCAACTGATTGTTCAACCAAGGCGTGTACATCGTCCATTGCCTTCTTGGTAATCAATGGGCCCATGGTGACGCCTTCGTCCATGCCATCTCCAAGCTGGAATTCTGCGACTGCCGCCTCTAACTTTTCAGCAAAGGTATCGTAAACTGATCGCTGAACCAAGAATCGGTTTGCACAGACACAGGTTTGACCGGCGTTGCGGTACTTAGACGCCAAGGCGCCCTGAACGGCGGCATCCAAATCGGCATCGTCAAAAACGATAAAGGGAGCATTGCCACCAAGCTCAAGAGATACTTTTTTAATGGTGCCGGCACACTGTTCGTAGAGCTTACGTCCCACCGGTGTTGAACCGGTGAATGAGAATTTTGCAACATCGGGGCTGGTGGTTAACACTTCACCGATGGCGCGTGAATTGGTACCAGTAACAACGTTAAACACACCCTTAGGTATGCCCGCCATTTCAGCCAATTGTGCCAATGCCAATGCCGACAACGGCGTTTCCGATGCGGGTTTGATGATAAAGGTGCAACCAGCAGCCAAAGCAGGTGCGGCTTTGCGGGTGATCATTGAACTTGGGAAGTTCCAAGGTGTAATCGCCGCTACCACGCCGATTGGTTGCTTTAAAACAATGATGCGTTTGTCACTGGCGGGCCCAGGAATGGTATCGCCATAAATACGCTTACCTTCTTCAGCATACCAATCAACAAAAGCGGCACCATAAGCAATTTCGCCTTTGGACTCAGCCAGAGGTTTGCCCTGTTCGGCTGTCATGATGACACCAAGGTCGTGCTGGTGTTCCATCATTAAGTTAAACCATTTGCGCAAAATCGCGGCGCGTTCGTTAGCGCTCTTTGCAGCCCAAGCTGGTAAAGCGGCTTTTGCAGCAGCAACCGCTGCCTCTGCATCTTGGCCGTCTCCATTGCTGACTTGCGCCAAAACCACGCCTGAAGCAGGATTCGTGACGTCAAATGTAGTGTCTTTCTTTACCCACGCACCATTGATATAGGAATGGTTGGCTAACAGTGCCGGTTCATTTAAACGGATCATGACAATGGCCTCTAATGAATTGGAGTTGATGAAATATGGTAGCTATTTGAAACTAATTTCTATTTAAGGTAAATATAAAACAATCAAACTAATGTTTGAACTAAATAAAACTTTAATTGGGTGAATATGAGAAAAGATACCTTTGTCCCGAGACCCGTGTCTGAATACGATTTGCGGCTGTTGCGCATATTCAAAGTGGTTGTTGAATGTGGTGGTTTTGCCAAGGCAGAACCTGTCCTCAATATTACCCGATCGACCATTAGTGTGCATATCTCCAATCTCGAGAGTCGCATGAAATTCAAACTCGCCAAACGCGGGCGGGGTGGCTTTGCGCTCACAGAACAAGGCAAAGTCGTTTATGAGGCATCGTTGAAGTTATTTGACACACTTAACGGCTTTTCTGTGCTGATCAGTTCGTTGGATGTGGAAGTGTCGGGAGAGTTGGTCATTCTGTGCAGTGATAACGTGGCAGTGTCGCCACAATTGCGGCTGCCAGAGGTGATTGCAACGCTCAATGACCGTGCGCCAAAACTACAGATTGCGATCAACAATGACACTGCGCCCAGCATTGAAAATGCGCTATTGGCTGGTCAGGCGCATGTTGGGATCATGCCTGAATTTCGTAATATCGATGCCCTCAGTTATCAGCCTAACTTTGAAGAGCGGTTTATTCTGTGTTGTGGCAACAAACATCCATTCTTTACGCTGTCTGATGACGATATTTCCGATGAGATGTTGCATGCCAGTCAGACGGTTTATCCAGGCGTTGATGTGAACAGTGCCGGTATCGAACAATTACGGCGGCTCAATTTGTCGGCTCGGGCCTATCAATTTGATACCCGCACCCCGCTGGTCTTGTCGGGCCGCTACTTGGGTTTTTTCCCACTCAGTTATATTCAACCCTATATAGATCGTGGCCAAGTCCGGCTAGTCCAGCCAGCAGAACGCTACTATGACCTGCGCCATGTGATTGTCCATCGCCAGAGCAGCGTCATGGATACCAAAGTGCGTCTGTTTCTGGATGTGTGTGATGAATTGGCACGATCGCCCGCTTCCTAGTACGTCAGGGGCCTGGATGCCCCTTTAAAACCTCAGTCCAAAAATCCTCAGTTCAGACCAATAAAAATGCCTCGTGCTGATGAAATTCAAGGGTTTCATCACAGCCGTCCGTTGACTGTCATTTTCAATAGCCTAATCCGACAGTAAAAAAAAGAGCGCCAATAGGCGCTCTTTTGTCTTTATAACGCCCTTATTACATGCGGTTGATCGCACCTGTAGGTGCAAAGTCATCGCTGCTCATAGGGCTATTGCGCTGGATGTAGTCCACTAACAAGTCAGCATCAACAAAACCGGTGTTGACGAAATTAGGATGGTCAGACACCTTGGTATAGCCGTCACCCCCAGAGGCCATAAAGCTGTTGATGGCCAATCGATAGGTTGCTGCTTTATCTAGCGCCTTGCCACCGATCATCACTTTGCTGATCATGCCGGCTTTCACATCCATAGTAACACCAGCAGATTGTGCGAATGCACCGCTGCCTGCTTCCTTCGATGCGACAACAGTGAGGTAGTCAAACAACTCAGCACCGGTTAGCTCAACATAGGTCAGGATATTGGCGAAAGGCTGCACGGTTAATACATGCTTGTAAGTGATATCACCACAAGCCATGTCTGCGCGAATACCACCACTGTTCATGATGGCTACGTCAGCACCCGCTTTCACACGTTGCGCTTCAGCAATCAGGTTGCCTAGGTTGGTTTCAGAAGAACGCACCTGGCTACGCTCGCCGACAAAGTTACCAGTACAGGTGCCGATCACCGTATTGAGCGACTCAGCGCCTGCTTCTTGATAGGGCGTGAGCATCGCAAGCATGTCAGCGTCTTCAGCAATTTCATCTTCGATTAATGTATAGACTGAATTGCCTTCCGCGTCTTTGCCCTTGTTCTTCAGGTTGATCGGAATCAGACGGTAATTAGAGCTGATGATGTCACCATTTTTGACAACCAAATCTAATCGACCCACATACTTACCCCACTCATGTGCCTGAACGATCAGAGCACCATTCTGGACATCTGGCTCAGACAAAGCGACCTGTGAGTGACCACCCACGATCACATCAAAACCGCTAACCGAACGCGCCAATGTCACGTCACCCGGTGCGTTGCCGCCATGGTTGGCATCGGCATAGTGGCCCATATGGGTTGCAGCGATTACCAAAGCGCCGCGCTTCTGCAAGGCTGGCATTAGTTCTGTGGCAACCGTCACTGGGCTTCTAAATTCTAGATCAGAGGTGTATTCAGGGTTGCCAATTTTAACGGTATCTTCCGTGGTGAAGCCTACAACCACAACCTTCATGCCATCGACATCAAACACCTTGTAAGCTGGGAAAAGCGTCATGCCGTTGTCACGTCGATAGATGTTGGCGCTCAAGAAACTGAAGCCAGCCCATTCTTGCTGCTGCATCAGAACATCGCGGGCATTGTCGAATTCATGGTTACCAATGGCCATTGCGTCATAACCAATCGCCGCCATACCTTTAAAATCTGGCTCGGCATCTTGCATGTCTGACTCAGGAACACCGGTGTTGATATCGCCGCCAGACAATAACAAGACACTGCCGCCGTCAGCTGCTACTTCTGCGCGGATGCCATCGATTAGGGTCTTGCGCGCTGCCATGCCATATTCGCCATTGCTGTTCTGCCAGAAACGGCCGTGATGGTCATTGGTATGCAGGATCGTTAATTTGTATTCTTTATCAGGCGCGAAGGTGGCATCTGACTGATAGCCAGGCATCATTGAGCAGCCTGCAAGTAATACCGCCGCCGATAGCGTAACTACCATGCCTCTCATTTGTCGATAGTCCATCGTATGTTCCTCTCCAGTTGTAGATTTCAGAAGCTAAAGTACGATTAAGAAGGCCAGATCGGTCGCCAGAATCGGTATTTTTTCGCCTCTGCTTAGTGATTTAGTTATTGTTGTTCAGATCAAAATTTAGCCCAAATAGTGCTCTTTTCATAGTGATTTTAGTCTTAAAGAATGGGTATGAAACGAGATTAGGGTAGAATATTTTTAACAATCCAATGTAACCCAAAGAAATTTATGGAGTTTATGCTGTGGCAACCCGTATCACCCTTTCGCAGGTGAGTTTGGCTCTGGGCCATAAAACATTATTTAGTGAATTAGATGCCAGTGTGAACGACGGAGACCGCATTGGTCTGGTGGGACACAATGGCAGCGGTAAGTCGACTTTGCTCAAAATGTTGGCTGGTGAATTGGCCCCAGACAGCGGTCTTCGTCAAAGTCAAAAGCAACTGCGCATCGGTGTCGTAGAGCAGTTCCTACCACCCGCACTCGCCACAGCGACGCTAATAGACGCTGCGTTGGATATGCTGTCCTTTGACGAACGGGTGAGTGCCCGTTACCGCGCGGAAACCGCATTGTTGGCGGTGGGCTTTCATGCTGGCCAGTTTGATATTGCGGTGAGCCAGCTCAGTGGCGGGCAGCAAAATTTGTTGTTAATGGCTAGAACACAATTGATGGCACCTGATGTGATGTTGCTCGATGAGCCCGGTAACCACATGGATATTTCGAGCCTGGCCATTTTAGAGCAATGGCTGTCGTCTATTACCGTGCCTTGGATTATGGTGTCGCATGACCGTTATCTGTTGAACAACTTGTGCCGCAATACCTGGGTGCTCCGTGATCAAAAACTCTATAGCTTCCAACTGCCTTTTGATGCCGCGCGAGAAGCCTTAGTAAAATTAGATGAAGATGCCCAAAAGCAGCGCAACCAAGAAGAGCGTGAAATCACGCGTATTGAAACCAGTGCCAAGCGTTTGGCTATTTGGGGTCGGACCTTCGACAATGAAGATTTGGCGCGAAAAGCGAAAACCATGGAAAAGCGCGCCCAAAAGCTCAAAGACAATGTGACCTTTGTGAGCCGTGGCAGTGGACTGGAATTAGCGCTCGACACAGAAAAACTCAGCTGCAAGCAAGCCTTGGTATTGGAAGAAGCGACTATTTCAGTGCCCAATACTGACCGCGTGTTGGCCAACGTACCCTTTCTAAGAGTCAATCCTGGGGATCGCATAGGGCTTTTGGGTATCAACGGCAGCGGTAAATCGACCACCATAAAACGGATCATGGCCGCCCTTGACGATTCAGACCCCACCATTCGCATCAATCCCAATGTAAAGTTGGGCTATTACGATCAACAGTTGAGTGCTTTGAATTGCGAAGAAACCCGATACGATTGGCTCCGTCGTCAGGTTGAGGGGCCAGATGACCGCATACGACAAACTTTGCTCCACGCGGGTATTCCTTATCAAGACTTCGACCAGCCTGTAAGCCAACTCAGTGGTGGGGAAAAAGCGCGGATGCAGTTTGCGTTGTTTCGATTGCAAGCGCCGAACTTTTTGATTTTGGATGAACCAACCAACCACATTGATTTGGAAGGGCGCGAGGCACTGATCGACGCCTTGATTGAAACCGGTATCACCTTGATTGTCACCAGCCATGACCGGGCTTTTTTGGATCAGTGTGTTACCCATTGGTGGTTGATAGAAGATGAGACCATTAGCATCACCCACGACCCAGAAGGCTTTTACCGTTCGGTCTATAAGCAAGAGGCAAGTAAACACTCACAAACTGTAGAGCCTTCTAAAAATAGTGCGTCAATGGATGAAGGCCGCACAGACTTACCCGACACAGAGGCAGCTATATTGGAGCAGATTGAGGTATTGGAGCAGCGTCTATCAGACGATCTCAAGCGCAAAGCCAAGCACCAATTGCCGGAACGACATGCAGGGTGGCGGGCGTCGATAGCCGACTTATGGACGCAGTTAGAAAAAGGCGGTCTTTGATAATCGGCTGTTTTGATGATGGTGCCGAGTGCGAATAAACAACCTGAATTGATCCAGAAAAAGCGTTCAGAGACATACATTTCTTTTGAGTGAAAGCATCACTTAGTAGCCCTTGATAACGTAGGGGAATAGGGTTGCGGTTATTTCAAATCAATTTACGATATACGTCCCGACAGAAGCGTCGGTGCGATGTATCTATAAAGGTTAGGGCTATAGGATATATATGCGCAATATTGAAATAGTCAAAGTCTCTAGTGGTGATTTCCAAGATGTAGCAGAATTAATTAAAAGTTTATTGATCGAACTTGAACCTTCAGCGATAGAAGAAATTGAAAATACTAACTTAAATGTCATAGCTAAAGACTTGCTAACCAATTCAAAAATTTGGGCATTTTTAGCCAAAAAAGACACTGTGAATATGGGTGTTGTTACTTTACATGAGTGCGCTGCTATTTATGCCGGAGGGGTATTTGGTGAAATATCGGAACTTTATGTCAAACCAGAGTTTAGATCATTACAAGTAGGTGAGTTATTATTATCTTCTGCTATTGAATATGGAAAGTCGCGTGGTTGGAAGAGGCTTGAGGTTGGTAGCCCTCCCACAAACGAAAGCCCTAGAACATTCAAGTTTTATGAAAAACAAGGGTTTCAATGTACTGGCTCTAGGTTACGTTTTTTAATACAACCCTAACAAGCCAATCAAGCAGGCCAAAAAACAGTTTGCTCAGTTTCGCTTCGCTACACATTGTAGCAAACAATTTTTGGCCGCTTAGCAAAGCGTTATGGCATTGTAACAGCAACAAATGTAGAGGAAAAAAGAATGTTTGAATGGTTCGCAAGTCCAGAGGCGTGGGTAGCATTAGCAACTCTAATGGCGTTAGAGATTGTTCTTGGAATAGACAATATTATATTTATTTCAATCCTCGTTGGTAGATTGCCAGAAAAGCAGCGGGCTAAAGCACGACAGATTGGCCTATCTTTAGCGATGGTCTCTCGGTTACTACTACTTTTCAGCTTGGCTTGGGTTATGGGTCTAGTGGAGCCATTGTTTACAGCCTTTGGAAATGACATATCTGGACGAGACATCATACTCGTTATAGGCGGGCTTTTTCTTCTTGCAAAATCCACACACGAAATACACGGTAGTTTTGAAATACAAGAAGCATCTCAGGCGCAGGTTGTAGCCTCAGGTTTTATCTCGATCCTCATTCAAATTGCTGTCCTTGACGTTGTGTTTTCACTGGATTCGGTAATCACTGCGGTAGGGTTGGTTGATCATCTAAGCATAATGGTTATAGCAATTATTGCATCGGTTGGCGTTATGCTTGTAGCCGCAAAACCAATTGGTGATTTTGTAGATGCGAATCCTACAATCAAAATGTTGGCGCTGTCTTTCTTGATGCTGATAGGCTTCACCCTTATTGCGGAGGGTTTCGATATTCATATACCTAAAGGTTACGTTTACTTTGCTATGGCCTTTTCCTTCGTAGTAGAGATGCTCAACATAACAATAAGAAAGCGTAGGGCAAAAGCTGTTGAGACAATACATCTGGCAAAAAAAATCACTGAAGATGACATTGCCTAATAGATAGCGGTACGCCTGGCCATATTGCTACGCTCGTTTTGTGTAGTGGCTAGGCGCCATTCTACATAATCCGCTCTCCGCTCTCCGGACCGGTGCGCTTGGCGTTATGCGTCTATTCGCACTTACTTTTCACGTAGGCAATTTGCCAACCCATAAAGCTGAATAGGCATTAAACCCTGGGGTTCTGGCTGCCGCGATGACGCCATTTGACCCAAAGCCATAACAGACCGCCCAGTACGAACACCAACAGATAATCAATCATCGGAATCCGAAGAATTTCGTTTAAATTCTCCCATCCACGACTTTGATAGACCCAGAATACCGTGATCAGATAGGCAGCTGCCCACAGCCATCGGGTCAGCTTCTTAAGCCCCAGTCCGTGCATTTGGGTGATAATAAAGATGCCGCCGAATCCAAAGAAGAACATTGGCCAGATGCCGGTGCCTTGCAACACCGCTACGAGCGTGCCGTGGAACAAGACCGTGACTTCTAGCGCAAGGGTCCAGTATTTGTTGGTGTGCATTCGGGTGAAGAGCAAAGCGCCCTGAATCATCAGCAGCATGGTGTAGAGAAAGCCAATCAGGTGGCCTGACGTGTTTTCCATCGGGTGATACCAGAAGGTATAGATGGTCGCCCATGAAAAAATATAGCCGTGATAATGGCGCAGCCATGAGCCTGCGGTGTCCAGTCCCTTGGCTTTGGTGCCAAAAAACAAACCGCGGCGCTTGTTTTCCATTATCAGAACCAACACGAGGAGCAGAATGACTGATCCCTGTGATGAAAATATCGATACGTCCTGTGCCAGACCGTCATACCACAGTGCGGTCTGTACCCAATGCAGAATGACGAAAGCGACTGTACCCCACAAGGCAATCCAGTTAATGGACCGTACCTTGTCAACAAACTGATAGCGCTGCTTTTGTGCCCAATAAATGAGACCCCAGAAAAACACTTGGTGGGCCGCATAGCCCAACCATGCAGTGACCTGCGTGAGCCATGACGGATTGGTTTGCTGCCAGTAATACCAAGCAACACCAGTATCGGCTACCAAATTGACATCCACCACCCAGGGCCGCAGCAGATTGATTCCCAATGTCAGTATCAGTGCGACGGCAATGGCAAAAAAGGAGAACTTGGTACTGGTCATATTCGTGGTCTCGCAAGGGTTTCTAGAGGTACGGCTCAGATAAAATAGTAGATCACACCGCCCGCTAAAGGCAATGGCCATACCCTGCAATCATAGCCTTATATCTAGGTTGCTGCAGGTGACACAGACACCCGAAAATCGCTATGATGCCAGTCTCCCTTAATCAGTAACGACCGATGATAGATAACCAACCAGACGCAATGAAGCAATATGGCATAGTGACCCTTGCCTATTGGGCCTTTACCCTAACCGATGGCGCTTTGCGCATGTTGGTGTTGTTGTATTTTTACCAACAGGGTTATGGACCCATGTCGCTGGCCCTATTATTTATGCTGTATGAGTTTTTTGGCGTGGTGACCAATTTGATCGGCGGTTGGTTGGGCGCGCGTTGGGGGCTCAACCGCACCATGATTCTCGGGCTAGGATTGCAACTTGTGGCACTCGCGGCCTTGTTGCTGCCAGTAGAATGGTTAACCCTTATTTGGGTGATGGGCGCTCAGGCGCTGTCGGGCATCGCCAAAGACCTCAATAAAATGAGCGCCAAAAGTGGCGTCAAGGCACTGGTAAGTCACCGGTCTGATGACGGCGGGTTACTCTTTCGATGGGTCGCCTGGCTGACGGGTTCAAAAAACGCACTCAAGGGTTTGGGATTCTTTTTAGGCGGAGCGCTCTTGCAGTGGGCCGGATTTCAAACGGCAATCGCCATTCTAATGGGATTGATAGCGGTGGCATTGATTGGCGCTGGGTTGGGTCTGACAGCAGACATCGGTAAGGCCAACACCAAGCCTAAGTTTAAGGATCTGTGGTCGCGCAGTACCAAAGTGAACCAGCTGTCACTGGCGCGCTTATTTCTATTTGCCAGTCGCGACGTGTGGTTTGTGGTGTCATTACCCGTGGTGCTGACCAGTGTATTCGGTTGGCAACACAGTGAAATTGGTGGCTATTTTGCACTCTGGATTATGGGCTATGGTGTGATACAAGGACTTGCCCCTTGGATAACACAGGGTAAGCAGCGGGTCATCGGCGCAGGTGATGTCATTCTGTGGTCGATACCACTGATTGTGGTGGTGGCATTGTTGGCGATTCAGTGGCAGTGGGGTGGCGCATCCCAATCCATTCTATTGTGGGGTTTGGCGCTCTACGCTGGGTTGTTCGCGGTCATTAGCAGTTTGCACAGTGCATTAATTCTGTATTGGTCGCGCGCCGACGGGGTATCGCTTGATGTCGGGTTCTATTACATGAGTAACGCAGCGGGCCGGTTATTGGGCACCCTGCTGTCGGGCTTGAGTTATCAGTGGCTAGGTTTAGGCGCCAGTTTGGCACTATCTGCATTGCTGTTGATTTTGTCTGTGTTGTCCACCCTGCGGCTGAAGTAAGCCTTTGGTCTTTGTGGTGACTGCCTTGCAGTTTGTGATACTTTATAAACATAATAACAAATCGTGCTGTAGCCCCAAACACTGGCCGTTCTCTAGGATTTCAAGATGTTAAATTTCGCTCTATTGTCGGCATTCGTGCCGACCTTTATGTTTGTGTCGCTTACGCCTGGCATGTGTATGACTCTGTCTATGACACTGGGGCTGACCATAGGGGTTAAAAGAACCCTGTGGATGATGGTCGGTGAGCTGGTGGGTGTAGGCTCGGTGGCCGTGATGGCGGTGTTGGGTGTCGCGGCATTGATGCTCAAAGCCCCCATGGTATTTGTCGTATTCAAATGGTTGGGCGGTGCCTATTTGCTGTGGCTCGGTATTCAGATGTGGCTGTCGCGCGGTCGGCTCGCCATTTCAGAAGAAAATGATGCCGCTGCCCAGCAAGTTTCCCGCCGACAATTGATCACGCAAGGCTTTGTCACCGCAGTAGCCAATCCAAAAGGTTGGGCCTTTTTTATGGTGCTGTTGCCACCTTTTCTAGACGACACCTTGCCGCTGGCACCGCAACTCACGGTACTGGTCATTGTTATCCTGTGTATCGAGTGGATGTCGTTGATGCTCTATGCCAGTGGCGGTAGAACCCTTCGGCGGTTATTAACCCAGAGCAAAAATGTACGGGTTATTAATCGCATTGCCGGTAGCTTGATGATCGGTGTTGCATTTTGGCTGGCGCTTGGCTAAATCATTACAACCCAAAAAAAATAAAAATAGCCTGTCGTTGTAAATTTGTATGAAAAGAGGAATTTTCTGATGTCGACCAATCAACTCGCTGATAACCATGATCACGTGCGGTCCTATTATGCAGCCACCCAAAATGATGCCACAGGCTACCCCGAATTGCAGGGTGATGTGACCTGTGATGTGTGCGTAGTGGGCGGAGGTTCTGCTGGAATGTCGACGGCCATCGAATTGGCAGAAAAAGGCCTGTCAGTGGTGCTGCTCGAAGGCGTTAAGATTGGTTGGGGTGCGTCAGGGCGTAATGGCGGTCAGGTTATTGGTGGTTGGAATCAAGGCTTCGAAAGCCTAGAAAAGCAATATGGCAGCGGCGTATCGGATCTGTTCTGGGACATGAGCGAAGAGGGCAAACGGATTATCCTCGAGCGTATCAAAAAGTATGATATTGATTGTGATTTCAAGGCGGGCTACGTGTCGGCGGCGATCAAGCAGCGGCACATGGACGAACTACAGGACTATAACGAATACCGCAGCAAACGGGGCTACCCCCATGAGGTCATTAACCTAGACCAGTCAACGATAAAGCAACACGTCAACAGTGACCGTTATATCGGTGGCATATTGGACATGGGCAATGGGCATCTGCACCCATTGAACCTGATCAAAGGCGAGGCACGGGCTGCCACGCAATTGGGCGTGTCCATCTATGAAATGTCGCCGGTTAACCGCATTGACTA
>Ga0208801_1000054_pt1 | contig 36335 bp, 46 predicted proteins | sample Colrivmet1370B02_FD_187626 | JGI IMG/M metagenome (GOLD analysis project Ga0208801, IMG submission 187626) | Estuarine microbial communities from the Columbia River estuary - metaG 1370B-02 (SPAdes) (version 2) | ecosystem: Environmental > Aquatic > Marine > Intertidal zone > Estuary | place...
TCACCGAGAGTATATTTTATTCAATCGTCAACTGTCTCTCCTTCCTCAGACGCAGGGGGCTGTGGAGTCTTATAGGGAGTGTGAGGAACTCACGCAAAACATCAAGAGTTTAGAGGAGCAGATTAGCCACCTGTCACACCTGAAGCTTCGGGCCGAGGGTTCGTGGAGGTATCATAACGCCGTGTGGCACGGGTATTCCACCGGTCAGCCGCAGGTGCGGAGGGAGTTTGTGAGGCGCTGCCCCTGTGATGGATGCAAGGGCTTCCTCAGCACCGCCTGGAAGTGTGGGGTCTGCTCGAAGCACATATGTAAGGAGTGCAACGAAGAGAAGGAGGGTGATGAGCATGTGTGCAAGCCAGAGAATGTTGAGACGGTCAAGTTGCTTAACAAGGATACGAAGGGTTGTCCGAAGTGTGGAACCCTCATATTCAAGATCTCTGGGTGTTCGCAGATGTGGTGCCCCGACTGCCACACAGCCTTCAACTGGAACACCATGGCGATCGAGACGGGTGTTATACACAACCCACACTTTTTCGAGTTCCAGAGAGGGCGGGAGCGAGAGGGTGTGCGTGGTGGTGGAGGGCGCAACCTTGCCGACATCCCGTGCGGGGGGCTTCCGACGACCCGTGAGATCCTCGGGCTCTGCGAGCGTCGCGGCGGTCTCATCCCTGATCACAACGCTCAAATACTCATGGACATCGTGAGAGGTATGCACCACATCGAACACCACGAGATACCGATACACCAAAACAACCAGAATAGGAATTGGGTGGTTGAGAGGGTTAACTACATGGTCAACAAGTTGGAAGAGGCTGATTTCAAGAAACTTCTCCAGCGACACGAAAAGACTGTGGAGAAGAATCGAGATATCGTGGGTGTGTTGAGGATGATTCTGAACGTTGTGTCTGACTTGATGAGGCAGTTGGTGGTGGACTCTCCCAACTATGGAGAATATATGGAGGAGGTAACGAGGGTCAGGGAGTATGCCAACGGTGCGCTAATGCAGATTGGGAACAGATACAACAACAAGTCTCTGCACATCTCACGCGTGTGGGAACTGATGAAGGTATAGAAGGATGTGGTGATATGTAAAAAATGGCAGATTACTCAGAGACGCTTGTCGAGCTAGCGAGGGTTGTGTGGGCAGATCTAGGTCCAGGGTATTCGGAACGTGTCTATCACAATGCTATGGAGGTGATGCTACGGGGTATAAACATTCGATACGAGACGGAGCGGATCATCCCCATAACATTCAAAGGGCATGTAATTGGAAATCTCCGTGCTGACATAGTGGTGGAAAACAAACTCATAGTGGAACTAAAGGCTATCAAGTCCCTGAAGGAGGAAAATAAAGTTCAAGCTAAGAAATATATCGAGTTGACTGGACTGCCGTGTACCCTCCTCATCAACTTCCCGCAACCGTCAGGTGATGTAGAGACCTTTCTTGTAAAATAAAAATGTACGTGATTATTAATACAATCATTCATGGTAGCGCCCACGGTCGGTGATACGACGACTACTCCGACCTGTCTACCGTTCAGCTGCACAAACGTACCTATAAGTAGTGTCAAAGTTGTGGTGGAACTTAAAAACGGTGGGAAAAAAATGCGATTTATGTACGATAACGTAGAATACCCCCGCAACCCAAGTGGAAAGTGGGAAAACGCGAGTGGCGGGGATAGACTTCCGACTTTAACAATTCCAACAAATGGCGAAGAATTCTGCACTGTTATGAGCAAATTAAAGAAAGCTTACTTCTTTTCGAAAGATGGTGATGACTGGCGCCCAGAGGGCGTATCTTTCACATTTACTATACCATCGAGCGCGGTAGAAAGGTGGTACGTGCCTCCCTTGAGATTTGGTGATAAAGGTCTTCACTGGAACGATAGGGTGTCTGGCACAAACGGTTCGATTGGTCAACCAAATATAACGGTATACGTCGGGTGGCACGACTTTGTAAGGGTATACCCAGAGGATCACGACGACGACGAATGGGACTATGATCTATCTGATTACACACCCGTTTTCAGTGTTGGTAGCGATATGAAAAAACCCCACGGTAGGTATTATCTGTTAGGAGCTTTACCTGCTGACGAAGTGAATGGGACCATTTTTGATAAAATTTTTCCAAGGACGGGAAGGTGTCCCTTCACGCTTCCAGACGACACCATCTCTGTAGAGACTGTCATTCGAAAGAGTGGTATAGTAAGTCCCGACTACGAGTTTAGTTCCGATACGTGTAGAGGTCAGTTCAAAGACTCGTGGTTCGATAGAGATCGCAAGCTTGAAGAAAATACAAACGGTATGGATGTATTTGGGGATTGGTATTACAACAAGGATGGTAAAAAACAATGCTTAGCTCCAAACAGTAAAAATAGCACGTCGCGTGATGTTCCATGCCCAGGTGCTTTGACGTGGAGGTGGAAGAATGCACCCAAATACGGCGGAGACAACCAAATCCTTCAGTGTCATTACAAAGCCACGCGTGAGGATATAATGAAGTACGATCTCGAGGAAACCTTACCGACTGGTTCAAAAAATGACAACGGGTCTTCGCTCTTGGTTCAATTGCAGCAGAAGTATTGTGAAAGGCCTGGCAACTCATCAAAAGTTATCACGAATTCTGGTAACAAAACGTGTTCACAGTTTCGCAATGATTTTTCCCTCTTAGAAAAAGATTGTAAAACTGGTGATACTTCACAAAATGATTGGGAAAACTGTAAGAGCGTCTTGGACTCTGATGCTTATAGGTCCAGCTATGAGACACATTTACGGGGATATTGTGATAACAACCCCATGAAAAGTATATGCGCGTGCTACAACGTTAGGAAAGATTCCGGTATGTTTTGTTTGGACAAAGATGATAGTCAGGCTGCAGGATGCACGAAATGGAATGTAGCGTACGCAAATCTGATGGAGGCGGACCAAACAAACGGTTCGGCTATAGACACGTTCAAATCACAGCCCGAATGCTTCATGCCAGTTTGTAATAGTGATGGATGGACCCCTTCTGAGATAGCAAATAGATCTTGCCCACCGATACAAATATGTCAAAACAATATAGAGGCTACCGATATAGACGCATCTGCTGTAGACTTTTCACAAGAGTGTAATATGGATCAGACCGTCACTACTAACACTGACATTGACAACATCACGGAAATCACACCTGGTGGCGGTGGTGGTGGCAGTGGCAGTGGCAGTGGTGGAAGTGGTGGAAGTGGTGGAAGTGGTGGCGATGGTGATGATGCCGACGATGATGCCGACGATGATGCCGACGATGATGCCGACGATGATGCCGACGATGATGCCGACGATGATGATGATGATGTTGAAAAAACCGAGAAAGAAGAGGGTTTATCAGATGAAGTAAAAATTATTTTGTTTGTTGTATTCGTAGTCTTGTTATTTATGATATTTTGGCCAAAGAAAGCTCCTGCTCAACTCGTTTATGCCTGACTCAACATTAAAGCTTAATGACTACATATAGATAGAATCCACAAATGGATGCCAAACTTGGAGTCAAACTCAACACTGCGGCAGCAAAGCTTCCCTCGCGCGGCTCTCCCGGTGCTGCCGGCTATGACATCTACGCTGCGAACCCTGAGCCAATCGTCATTCGGCGACAGACAGGGCGAACCCTCATCCCCACGGGTATCCAGGTGGTGTTGCCTTCCGGAACATATGGGAGGGTCGCTCCTCGCTCTGGTCTTGCCGTCAAGAAAGGTATCATTGTTGGAGCGGGCGTCATCGACATCGATTACACCGGTGAGGTCAAAGTTCTCTTATTCAATCAGGGGGACGAGGATTTCACCGTTACAGCGGGGGATCGTATTGCCCAGCTTGTTATCGAGAGAATTCTCACTCCCGAGGTCGTGGAGTTGGGACACGTCTCCGACACACAGCGAGGATCTGGGGGATTTGGTTCGACAGGTGCGTAGAGAGCAAATTAAACCTATCTAATCATATGTCAGCATACAATGACGTATTCATCTGAGAAAACGCTAACACTGATACATGAAGCGAGACATGTTGCACCTGTTTCGAATGCAGGTCCAGTGCATGATGGATTTTACGAATTTATCCACAGTGACAAGCAGGTTACTGGATACCTGATCATGGAAGGTGGTGTTCCGGGACCTGTCAGGAGTTTCTTTCGACAGAAGATCAAGGAGTTCATCAAAGGAGATTTCATAAATATAGAGAAACCTGACGATATATATGTAGAATAATGACTCACCAAGTGTATATAATACTTGACCGCAGTGGTTCGATGGCATCGTGTATACCAGATACCCTCGGGGGACTCCAATATTTCTTGGACTCTCTCGACGATTCGGCGCGTGTCACCCTCCTCCTGTTCAATCATACGACGGAGGTTCTATACAGGGACGCACCCAAGGACAAATGGATGTCTCTCACACCCCATAAATACCGTCCCCATGGTGGAACTGCGCTTATGGATGCCATTGCAGAGACCATCAACATGGCGGAGATCCACCAGCCTCGGATGTGGGCAGATCAGGATGATAACACCGTTAGCGTCGTCATTCTGACAGACGGCGATGAGAATTCCAGCAAGGCTTACACCCCGCAGCACGTCGCAGGTCTCATCAATTACAAGAGGACCCAGGAGTGGAACTTTGTGTTTCTGGGGGCAAACCAGGACGCCATCATGAAGGCTGGTGACCTGAACATTCCAAAAGAATCTGCGATGACCTTCTCCAATGAGACGGTCGACACCGCTATGCGGAGCGCTGCTGACGCTCTGAATAGGATGGTTTCTGGGGAGTCCCAGACTGTTGAATTTTCACGCATTGAGAGGGCTGCTAGTTGCCCTAGTTAGCGAAGAGAACCCCGCCAAGCCCAGACTCAATGCGCAAGATGTTGTAGTTGATGGCGTAGAGGTCCTGCGTCGTGGCGAAATACCCCGTGGATGCAGTCATGTGAGCCGTGTCGAGGCGACTGAAGTTGCATGAACCAGTCGGCTGCAGCTTGTTCGCCTTCTGAGCGAATGAATACATCTTAAGAGCCACACCAGACCTCTTGTCACTACCAGACTGCAGCGGTGAATAGTGTTCGCTGTTGTAGTATGACTGGACGAGAGAGAAATACTTGTCGGGCATCTTGCTCTGGAAGAGCTCCACACCGTTGAGGTAAATCTGAACATCGTTAGTCACGTATGAGCCACCTCCGCCCATACCTGGACAACCCCACATCAGTGCTTTAACGGGGTGGTTGAGAAGGCTGAGATCCCACCTCGGGGTGGTGTCCGTCCCGAGGTTCTGGATCTTCTGCATCTGGTGAATGAGGAACTCGTGGTTGGCGTCCGTCATAGCCTGACGTTCTTGGGTATCGAGGAGCACGAAGTCGCCGTAAACCTGGAACTTGTCCGGGGCGGTTCCGTCAGCCAGGCGGATCTTGAGTTCCACCTCGTGGTACTGGAGCGCCACCAGCGGCAGGGGGTAGCCGTCGCAGAAAGAGAAGTGCAGGGGGAGCCACGTGTTCCCCGCCGCACGGGTGAGGTCCTGGCGAGCGGTGCCGGACGGGGTGTTGCCTGTGAAGATGGGACCCGCCTTGGCACCTGAGTCCACGAGGAACTTGTTCCACAGCTGAACCGTGAAGAAGGCGTCCTGACGGTCTACCATCTGCCCGCCGATGTACCACTCGAAGACGGCGCCGCCATTCTCACTCTCAGCTCCGATGAGCCCTGGGAAACCGTTGGCGGCATTGCCACCCAGGGTTCCGGTGGTTCCGAGGTCAATCCACACGTGCGACAGGAGATCACCCACCCTGGGAATCTTGATGGAGATTTCGGAGTTGGGGGCGATGGCACCGATGACGTCGAGCTTGACGGGCTTGGTGGTGAAGTTGGTGTGACGTTTATACACTTGACGGAAGAAGGAGACCTCGGGGTCACCAGTGATGTATGCATCCTGAGCACCCTGTGCGACTAACTGAACAAGAGATCCAGACATTGTATATTATACTAGGCAGATAGTTTTTTTCAATAAAGTTTTCGGCACATATACAAGTACAAGGAGCTTGAGATGGTTCAATTTCAGGCATATGCATGGGAGGCACGCGATGTTGATGAGCAGTATCTCATCTCCATATTTGGCAGGTGTGAGAATGGTAAATCTGTATGCGTGACGACGGCGTTTAAACCATACTTCTTCATCAAGTTAAGTCCCACAATCACAGAACCACAGTGTCGTGATCTGTTCCAGAGGATCCAGAAAGTGTGCCAGGGGATGATTAAATCCTATGAGCTGTTGAGATCCAAGGATATCTGGGGGTTTCAGAACGGTAGCAGGTTTCCGTTCATGAAGTTCAACTTTGACACACTGGCTTCGATGAAGATGGCTGACCGCAAATTACAACGCCCCTTAGAGGGTGATCGCTTTCCCCAAAAGATCTACGAGTCCAATATCGACCCCGTGCTCCGGTTTATGCACCGCACTGGTATCAGCAGCACGGGATGGATGGAGTCTGGTCCGTCGTGTGCGCGCAACAACGTGGCTCTGGTGAACATCGACCTGTTCTGCAACGACTGGAGGACCTTGAAGCCCGTTGACATCAAGGGGAATGCACCGTTCGTAGTGGCGTCGATGGATATCGAGTGCTACAGCCACGACAACAAGTTTCCCGATCCCGACATCGCAGAGAACGCCGTCTTTCAGATCGCCATGACCTTGCGCCACCTGGGTGAGAAGGAATGCTACAAGAAGGTTTGCTTGTGCTACAAGGAGACGGATGGCGTGCCGAACGGCGAGGTGTGGGAGTATCCCACGGAGAGGGGTCTGCTCGAGGGCTTCTCTGAGTTCCTGAGGGACGAGGGGGTCGATATCATGACCGGGTGGAACATATTCGGGTTTGACTACGAGTATGTGATGAAACGCGCTGCTATACAGAATTGTTCCGTGGAGTTCTACGAGATGGGTAAACTCAAGGGGGTCACTTCGGATTTGGTATATAAGATGCTCTCCAGCAATGCGCTGGGGGACAACAAACTCAAGATCATTCCGATGCCTGGGAGATACAACTTCGACTTGTTCCAGGAAGTGAAGCGTGAGAAGAAGTTGGACTCCTACAAACTGGATTCCGTGGCTGAGACCTTCCTGGGCGATCGCAAGTTGGACGTGGACCCGAAGCAGATCTTCGCATCCTTCCGAGGTGGGGATCCCACCGAGTTGGGGAAGGTGGCTGAGTATTGTATACAGGACACCCTCCTGCCCCACCGCCTCTGCGACAAGCTGGCAACCGTCCTGAACCTGATCGAGATGGCGAAAGCCACGTGGGTTCCGATGTCCTACCTGTCCGAGCGAGGGCAGCAGATCAAGGTGTTTTCCCAACTGACTCGAAAGGCGCGGGAGTTGGGGTATATGGTGCCCAACGTCCGATTCAGGAAGGCGGGTGAGTTGGAGAATGAGGATGGCTACGAGGGTGCGACCGTCCTGGACGCACAGAAGGGTGCATACTACCGCCCCATCACAGCCCTCGATTTCGCCTCGCTGTACCCGTCTATAATGATAGCCCACAACCTGTGCTACAGCGCGTTGGTGATGGACCCCCGCTACGACAACCTACCTGGGGTGAACTACGAGAGTTTTCAGGTGGGCGACAAGACCTTCAAGTTCGTGCAGGACTTCCCCGCGGTTCTGCCAGAGTTGTTGCGGGAGCTGAAGCAGTTCCGCAGCCAGGCTAAGAAGGATATGAAGCAGTTCCCCGAGCACTACGAGGTGTTCAACGGGAAGCAGTTGGCATACAAGATCAGTAGCAACTCCGTCTACGGTTTCACGGGTGCCTCGAAGGGTATCCTCCCGTGCAAGCCGATTGCGAGCACCACCACATGCCGAGGTCGGCAGATGATCGACGAGACCAAGGTCTACGTGGAAGCCAACTTCCCTGGTGCCAAGGTGCGCTACGGGGACACGGATTCCGTCATGGTGGAGTTTGACACCACGGGTATGTCTGTGGAGGATGCGTTGGAGTATTCGTGGAAGGTGGGAGAGCAGGCGTCTGCGGAGTGCACGAAGCTGTTCAAGGCTCCGAACGACCTGGAGCTGGAGAAGGTGTATTATCCCTACTTCCTTTACAGCAAGAAGCGCTACGCTGCCAAACTGTGGACGAAGGGTAAGGACGACAAGATGCACTTTGACTACGTGGATATCAAGGGGCTTCAGGTTGTCAGGAGGGATGGGATCGCCTTCACCCGAGAGACGTGCAAGGAGTTGTTCGATATCATCTTGGAGAGCAACAATCCCGAGGCTGCCAAAGAGCTGGCGGTTCGCCGTGGCACGGAGTTGGTGGACGGGCGGGTGCCTATGGATAAGCTCCAGCTCTCCCAGAAGTTGGCAGATTCCTACAAGAATGAGAATATGGCGCACGTGCAGGTGGTCAAGAAGATCCGCGAGCGCGCCCCGGGGTCCGAGCCTCAGTCGGGTGATCGGGTTCCCTACGTCTTGGTGGACACGGGGGATCCCAAGGCTAAGATGTTCGAGAAGTCCGAGGATCCCAAGTGGGTCCGAGAGCACAACATCCCCCTGGATTACCAGTATTACTTCACCAACAAGTTCGTCCAGCCCGTGTGCGATGTGCTGGAACCGCTGGTGGAGGATCCGAAGCAGGAGATATTCGGTGGATTGCTTCCCAAAAAGCGAGCCCGTAAGACGAAGGGGCAGCCGTCCATCACGAACTTCTTCACCAACAATAAGGAATAACGTGTATATAGTAATAGTAAAGAGATGGCGACCGATGATTTTGCTGATATCAAGGCGCTTATGGAGAAACGGGTTAATGAGAAAGTCAACGCAACTATCGCAGTCTTTGTCACCAACCTTGCACGGCGGTATAAGATGAACCCGCACGACATCTTGAGGTGCTGTCCGACAGCTGCTGAGGCTGCAGCGGGCACGTCGAAAGTAGCGGACAGGTGTAGGGGTATATGCGGAAAGGGAACCAAAAGCCGTCAGTGTTCTAGGGGCGCCAAGGATGGCACGGGGTATTGCGGGATGCACGCGTGGCAGGGTGAACAGGAGAAGGCGAAAGCCCCTACGAGCATAGTGAGCGGGCACACCCATCCAGTATCCGTTCCGTATATGAAGGGGTGTCCAGCATGTGAATCTAAATCATCATTGATGCCTCGTAAACAGGTTTTGGAGGTTATAGGTTTGGGCTTTTAGGTATATAGATGGCGATCACGAAAGCGCAACTTCTTCTGAAGTCAATGGACGACTTCTACTCGATCCCTGAGAATGCCACAACCTTCAAGGATATCGTATCCGGAACAAAGGGGGGTGTGTCTCTCCGATCCATCGAGAGATTCATAACCTCCTATTCCAAAAATACAAACTTTTGCTTCAAGACGATTGGTGGAACGTCGTTCCCCGTGCACCTCAAATACAAATCGACACTTGACGGCTACAGCAAAAAGTTGTTCGACCCTTTTGCCAGATACGAGAGGATAGAATACACTGTCCCCGCAACAGGCGAAAAGGTGATGACCACCGTTGCCCAACTCAACTTTTTGAGGTGGGCCATCAAGAATGGTATCGTCAATTACATTCGGTCAAATCCCACGGTTACGAAAAACTCATAAACCCCCTAGAGATTGAAAACTTTCGATCAATGATGTAATATCCATGGAACTGCACAGCCTCCGTCACACGGCTGTTCAGATTCATCTGCAGGAACGTGCCATTACTGGACGTCTTGCTCATGTCGAGCATCCCGCTCGGAGCGGTGTCCATGGGGTTCAGTGCAAATGTATAGGAGTATATGTCCTTTATCGGTGGTTTGAAGTTTGGATTATACTTGTAGTAGTTGCGAGTGGATATGTTGGTTCTTGAGACGTCCACCAGGGGGCTGAGACTCGAATTGTTGTTGATGTAGATGTCAGCAGTGGACATGATGGGGTTGAGATTCTGTTCCGCCTCGTCGTCGCTTATGACGTTGCTCAGGTTCATTCTCTGGTTGAAGTAATCTACATCCGCCATCTGTTCGAATATGTCCCTTCTGAAAAACCACAAGATGGTCTTTGTGGCGTTGTCACCCACCAAGTTGATCTTGATCCTAGCCTCCCCGTTGTCCTCTGAGATCTCCTGGATTGGCTGACGGACGGCCAGGGTGAACACGCGTTCTATGTCCCTAGATATAAGCATCTGCTTCTCTTGGAGCGTCACGTCCGCCAGGGTGGTCAGGATTTCGAAATGGGGGATGGAGATCACGTCGGCGGTGTCGGAAAACGCAGAGGGTGGGTTGAATGTGATGCTCAGGCGGATCTTTTGCTTGTGGATGGCACATAGGGGGAGCGGATTTTTTTGGTTAAAGAAGGTCGGGAGGACGAGATAGACGGACTGCGCATTGCCAGACTTGTCACCCCCGAGACCCGCCGCCAGGGCCCTCCGCTCGCTGGTGTCTGCGTACAAGTTATAGTATATCATCATGGAGTCTCCGTATATGGTCTCTACGTCCATCTCGTCCACCTTGATGTTTACACTATCCAAGATGGACCACGCAATGTTGTCACAGTAAGTCGCCAGGCGAAACTTGACATCCAGGAGCTGTGGCAGCTGCACTCGGATCACGAGGTCTGTCATGATGTCTCCCAGCTCTTGGGGGTTCAGGAATGTTGTGATGGTCTTACCGAAGGGCCAGCTTTCGGTCAAGGCGGTGGTACTGGGACGAGTCAGTCTGTGAATCTTTTCATACTTTGCAAATTTTGAGTGACGTTCGGGGAGGGTGTAGTTGAACAGGGAGTCTTGGGGGGACGGGGAGTCAAGGTAGAGGTCTTGTTTCCCCACCGCGTCGAGGCTCAGTATAGCACCTGATGTTGCCATTACAGTTCGCACAGATCTTTTTGCCACATATCTATCACGCTCAAACCCTGAACCCTAGCTAACTCTGTCCGTGCATCCAACGCCTTCTGCCGCAGCGCCGCCACTTCCTCCTCCGTGTATTCATACGTCTTGGTAGATAGCAGGTAGTCCACCTCCTTGAATTTGCGCCGAACCAAGTCAGCCTCCAGCGCAACCTTCTTGACACGGAACACCTGAATGTCCCCAGAGCACACCTGCTCGATGAACCGAGCCTTTTCTGATAGGCGCTCGGCATCATGTGTCAGTTGGAGGACCATCGCCTTCTTGCGTTCGCCATACACTCTGACCCGCACCTCCACGTAGTCCGTCAGGATCTCCTCGGGGCTGTTATACCGCTTGATGCCCTGGGTGGGGTGGAACAAGTGCATGTTCGAGGTGTGGAACGTCTTGCGCAACTTGAAGTCCTTCATCATATCAGTGCCCGTGTAGCCGTAGATCTCGAAGTGGATGTCTTGGGTAGTGCTGGCGTTGCGGTAGCTCGTAATCTTCTTCTTCTCGATCATGGCATCCAGGTGATCCTTGAACGGATCGGTCCACACCCCAGGGGGCAACTCCGTGATGGTCAACTTGTCTCCAGATGCTGTGACAATGCCCTCCGTTATCCACGAGTGTTCCCCATCGTCCCGGATGGTGCCTCGGAACCCCTTGAACCACGGCTGCATCCGCGTGAGTTGCTCCCCCCTCATCACCTTGTATAGGTTTTCCTTCAAAACCTCGGGGTTGTATGGAGGGACGTAGCACGAAAACCCCGTGCCGATACCCTCGCATCCATTTACCAGAACAGTCGGGATGATCGGAGCGTAATACTCGGGCTCCACCTTATGCCCGTCATCCACCACGGCAGGGAGAAGCTCAGTATCCCGCTTGTCAAACAAGTGGCGAGCCTCAGAGGTCAGACGGGTGAAGATGTAACGAGTCTGACTCGCATCCTTTCCACCCATCAGACGAGTCCCAAACTGCCCAGAGGGGAATAACAGGTTGATGTTGTTCGCACCCACGAAGTCCTGAGCCAGGCGGACGATGGTATCCGCCAGAGACACCTCGCCGTGGTGGTATGCCGTGTGCTCCGCCGTGTAGGCGGCGAACTGCGCCACCTTTACGTCCTGTGTAAGATTGCGCTTGAAGGCGGCGAAGATAACCTTGCGCTGGGAGGGCTTCAGACCGTCCATCATGTGGGGGATGCTGCGGTGGATATCAGCCAGGCTGAAGTGCACCATGTCTCGAGTGATGAAGTTGCTCACCGTCAACTCCCTGACATCCCCGTATGGAACCGAAAGAGTCTTGGACTCCTCAGATGCACGGGTCAGCCAGTGCTTTCGAGCATCAGCCTGCGTCTTGTCGAATGCCAAGGTCATCATGTCATCAGTCTCGTCGTCGGCGTCGAAGCGAACCGTCAGGCGGTCGATAGCCTTGAAATACTCCTTCGCCTCCACAGCCGTCGATGTTCCCAGACCCTTGTAATACTTGATCTTCCACCCCTGGGGGTGGGTCTCCCACCATTCACGATAGGCATTCTCCGTGAAAAACCACTTGTTCTGGGTTCCCTTGGTCGCCTTGATGATGGGGGTCACCATACTCACCACAAAGCCCAGAGAAATCAACTCGGGCCAGAAGGCGTGAATGTTGTTCAAGACCAACCCCTTGATGTGGGAACCATCGTTATCCGCATCCGTCATGATCATCATCCGACCGTAGCGCAACTCCTTGATGCTGGTGTAAGTGTGTCCGTGCTTCAAACCCAGGATCTGCTTTACAGAGTTGAACTCTGCGTTGGCAGTCACCTGCTCAGCCGAACAGTCTCGGATATTCTTGGGCTTACCACGCAGTGGAAACACACCATACTTATCACGACCCACCACCGTCAAACCAGCCACGGCGAGCGCCTTGGCGGAATCGCCCTCCGTCAGTATCAGGGTGCACTGGTCGCCTCGGATGGTACCAGCCCAGTTGGCATCATCCAGCTTTGGGATGCCCGTGAGGCGGGACTTGAGTCGACTTCCATCCGTCTTCTTGAGCTCCTTCTCAGCTTTGACACGGTTCAGAGCGTCGATCTCAGCCTGAATGCCCGTTTTCTGGAGCACCTGCTTGTGGAAGGTCTTGACAGGTTCCCACCGGCTTCCGAACTGCCCCACCTTCAAGGTGCACTCGTCCTTCACCTGACTACTGAAGGTGGGGTTTACCAGTGTTGCCTTGACCATGACGAATAGGGTATTCTTGACTTGATGACCTTTGAGATTGCACTTCTTTCCCAAGGTTTCCAGAACCCCATCAGTCACCTGGGTCACCACGTGGTTCACATGGCTTCCACCTTTGTATGTGCACACACCGTTGACCCAACTCACCTGCTCGAAAGCCTCATGAGGGCAGCCAGCCACCGCCACCTGCCACCTATCCTGCGAACTCACAACCACCTCAGCGTCTGCTGGGAGGTGCATACGGGCGTAGGTCTTGATGTCAAGCTTCGGCAACTCCTCGCCTTGCCAAAACACCTTACATCCAGACGTGTAGAAAGACGCATCCCACACCCGCTTTTCAACGAGCCGCGTAAAGTCCGGAGTTAGCCCAGTCATCCCGAATCGCTTCCAGTCAGGTGTGAAGCTGATGCTGACCTCGTTGCTCACCTTGCGGTAAGAGGAGACCATGGCATCCTCCTTGCGAGACATATTGTCCCTCCACGTCTGACTGTATTCCTTCTTGCTCTTGCCATCCAGAATGCGAACCTGAAACTCTGTGCTGTAAACATTTGCCAATTTGGCGCCGTAGCCGTTCCTACCACCCACTATCTTCTCCTGGCTGTCGTCATAGTTGGTGCTGGTCAAGAGGTGTCCGAATGTCAGTTCGGGGTTCCACAGACCCTCAGTGGGGTGCTTCTCCACCGTTATGCCACCCAGTGGACCATTGTTTACGACCTTCAGATTACCTTCGGGGCTTAGGGAGACCTCGATCTTCTTGACCTCCTTGGGGTGCGAAGTGTTGCGGTCAATCGCATTGACCAAGATCTCGTCGAAGATTTTCAGGAGGGCAGGAGAGACTGTCTGCTTCTTCTTGACAAAGCGGTCGCCTTCCTTCACCCAATATACATCTTGTTGCTGCGGAGTAGGGCCCACATATGAGTCCGGGCGCAACAAGATATGCTCGCGGTGAGAAACCTTTTTGACAACCTCCCGTGCCATTTTACTTATACAGGTATATACCCATATCCTTAAGATTCTTTCGGCAGTTTTTTTGTAAAGGTAGTGTATCAGAGATGGCGATGCGTACGCATACTATTATGAATACAATTGGTGATAAGACATCGGGGGTCGTAATCAGTTTAGGTCTGCTTGTGTCAGGTGGATGGTGGGCGGTCAATACCTATATGAGGGATGGCATCGGAGATAAGGCTAAGAAACAGAGTAATATCGCCAAATACGTTATGTACTTGTTCATGATACTGTTTATCATGAAGATTGCATTTGGAACCCGTATCGCAGAACAGGCAAGGAAAAAGGCTGAGATGGGCGCCAAGGTGGCTGCACAGCGAGCTGCCCGTCTTAAAGATACACTTAACAGTAGCGCGGCTATGAAGGTGTTCGGCAACAGGAAGTTCATTTCCCGGAAGCCTGTCGTTGGATTGGCACTGGCGATGGCGATTGGACTCTCTTTGCAGTTTAAGACGAGGAACTCGGATGATAACAAAACGAAACTTAAATTACAAGCCGTCTTTTTAGTATCCTTACTGGTCTTCTTGTTCGTCGGGCAGGTTGTCAAGGATTCGGCGGGAATTGCATTGCAAGAGGCTTCAGCGGCGGCTGCGAGTGTCAGTAAACCACCAACCGTCACCTCAAAATCTCCATGATTAACCCCGATGAGTGAAACATCTCGGATGGCGGAATTCTCTCGTATTTACCCTCGGGGTCCATCTTCATGTAGTAGTGGAGGGACATGAACCACGTGTAAATATTACTCTCACTCAGAGACGTGCTCCTGATACCACCCCTGCGGGACCTCCCAGACACCTCACGGTCCCGCAGGTTTGGAGTGGGCCACGGTTTCTCCCAGCACGCTTTGCAGCACTTGTATGCCCTGCCACCCTTGACCTTCCACATGGAATCGTTTTTGTCAAACCTGACTGGGTGGTATTCGAAGAATGTAACCATGTCAGGAACGATAGCCTTGAAGCCGTCCACGTCTGTCGACATCAAGATGTTCGTGGGGTTATTGCACAGATAGCATCGCTTGCCCCACTTGACATCGAACTTGGGTACCATCTCTATGATTAATTATGGTCGCATAACTTAATAAATGATTCTGTGGATCCTCGCAGGTATCGTGATAGTCCTCATGTTTCTATGGAAGTCGGGGACGCCCCGAGATCGCATCCAGACCCTGGTCCAGAAGTGCGCATCCTACGCCGTACAAGCGCAGCAGGACACGTCCCCCGTCCAGGCGATGCTCCACGCCAACTACGCCGCAGCCTACCTGGACGCATTGAAGGTTGTGAGCAGCGAGAGGCAGATCCAGCAGGTGGGGTCGGTCAATCTCGGAACGTTCCAGACTCACGTGTGGAACGTTCAGAAATCGGTGACGGACAAGGCGCTCGAGGCGGTCCCCGAGCTGGCGGGGAAGGTGGATTTGTATCTTCAATCTATTGCAAACCCACAGGTGGACTGGGCGTCTGCTGGAAGAGTTAAAGATTTTTCGTCGCACGAGCGAATTGGTAAACGAGAACGAGTATGATCGCAGCTTTGATGATCCCCGACACCAGTAATTGCACTTTGAACTTGTACGGACCCACCTGCTGCTCGTCCACCCTGTCTATCTTGAGAGTTCCAGCAACCAGAGGGTCTATGACACCGTCTGATAAATCTTTGACGATTCCGGTGAGCGCAGCCGCAACCATGAGAGATATCACCTGCGTGTCAATATCTCGTTGATGAAAGATCCAGTTGACGATGCTCTTCATACTTACTTTGTATATTGCAACATTAATAACTGTCATCCTGGCATCCGAACTTTCCATACTCCACCGCCTTATCCACAGCCATGTTGAGTTTGCGGGTGTTGATGGGGTCCCGGGAGTACAAGATGGCGGAGTACAATGATTCGTACTCCTTCCTCATCACAACCTCTTGACGAGTCTTAGGACGAATAACAGGTGGAGGGAGAGGGACGACGAATATAAGAGGCATGTATTATATGTAAGCAACAATATATGTCAGACGGTAAATACACCGTCGTGGAAAACCCTGAGGGTCCCGTGTTCATCGCAGTCACAACAGATTCCAACCCATACAGAGCATCCAGCCAACCTGTCAACCTCGAGACGGCAGTCAGTCTCGATAGGGATGCGTCGTTTGTCAGGTTCTGCTGCGTGTTGGATGGGATCATCGCATTCATGAATGTCGTCACCTTCCTCAGTCCCGTGGCGATGTTCCCACTCCTCGCAAGTGTGTGGGGTTATCACGGTGCTCGAACATACAACTACAAGATGATGGTGTCATTCATGGTGTATCAATACATCTACTCCGTGGCGAGATGGGGGTTTCTCGGGTATGCCATCTGGCATAACTTTGAGAGGGAAACTGAGGATGACTACAGGTATTGGTTGCTCTTGTCCCTCGCACCCCTCCTGCAGTCCTATATCACATGGAGGATACAGATGTTCTACAATGTCCTGAAAAACATATATATAAGCACATCTGCCTATAGTAATGTATAATGGGATTGAAGCGATGGCTACGCCGCAACTTATCTCCACTCTTAGGCGATCCTATGCCCTCGCAGAGGCCAACCGTCCACGAGTCATATTACTCACCAAGCCCCCCAATTTTGATGACTCCGCCAAAAAAGGAAATCAGCGTAAGACCCTGGTGGGTTGTTGTGCAGCGACGAATCTCAACGGGACTCAGTGTTCTAATCGAGCAGCCCCAGGATGCGGGGGCTTCTGTAAGCGCCACATGCCCACAAAAGAAATGTTAGATCAATTATAAGTATGCGTCTGGATTCTGAAACACTCCTTCCCGTCATGACTGGTATGGCAATCTACCTGGCAGTCGCCAAGGTGAGCCCCGAGGTTCGCCAGAGCACAGGTATCAAGCCTGTCGATGACTTGATAGCAATGATGATTGCGAATCAGGGCTCCCACATGGTGGGAGTTATCTTTACCGGTCTAATTATCCTCATCTCAAACAAGGTCGCAGATCGCTTTTAACTGGCGAGAGACCTTGTCCTTGCTGACCGCGTATTGGGTCAGTGGGTGACCTGCACGACTATCACGCGTCTCGAACGCCTTCTTCATATGCGCCTTTAACATGTTAAAGTCTGGGTTCCCCCACTCCATCCCAGCCTTGAACAAGAAGTCGTCCCGGGGAACAGTGGTCATGCCACATCGAATGCTGTAAGGCGTGTTGACGTACTCGGGTCCACCGCCGTATTCTGGCATGATGACCGGTTTCGCCCTCAGCGCCGCCTCCACTGCACCCAGTCCGATGCCCTCGGAGTGGCTGAAGCTGACGTAGCAGTCCCCCTGTTCGTGCACTTTCTCCAAGTCGTCGGATGTCAGGAGACCGTTAATGACCTCGACGCCAGGAATGTCAACGGACACCGTCTGGTTACACGTCGCCTTTATGAGCAGGCGAACATTGTCCGTGTTGCTCCCGAAGAGTTCCACAAATGCCCTGATGACACCGTTGATATTCTTGCGCTGATCAGCGACGTTCCCCACGTGGTAGAATGTGTACTTGTTATTCGACCAATCCTTGGGCCTGTAAGAGAGCACGCTGACATTGGGGTCGTCCACGTATGCGTTCACCACATGGAACTTGCTCTGGGAAAACTGCCGCTCAAAGATGCGCTGGCAGAACTTGCTCGGGGTTGCCACGTGCTCGAATAAGTCAAACAACTTCCCGTAGTCCTCGTGAACCGTCTCGGTCTCGCAGATGGTCATCAACACCACCTTGTTGAAGCGGTGCTTGATGGCTGGGATCCGCTCGAACCACATCAGGATGGGGAGGGCATATATCATGACATTGGATCCCTCTGGGATATCCATGAACTTTTCAAGCACCACATACGGACACCCGAGCATCCTAGAGTACTTCATCCCCTGCTGACCGATCCCTGCAAGCGGATTGGGTCCGATGATTGCGTCAAGCATTCTAGCTTGGTCTATAGTTGGGTGGCATATTCGTGAGCGGGAGTTGGCGCACCCCTCGGTGGGTCCACGCGTAGTACCCACCGCCCATCACCACCAGAAGGGGGATCAAGACCTTCCACAGGGGTATCTTGGGCTCGGGGGGCTTTGGCGTGACGATCTGCGGCGGGGGCATCTCCCGTATGTAGCGGGAGAGATCCTCGATAGCCATTGCCAGTCGATCTGGCTTGGGAGCCTCGTGGTCCAGTGTGGTCACCTCGAAGCACATGTACCACCACGAGGATACGGGGAGGTCCTCTCTCTGGGTGTCCCCCACCTGTGTCAGACGGAAGGTGAGACGATCAAGAGGTATCGGATTGAAGTATCTGGGGGGAGTCTTGAACACCCCCTTCCACTGCTCCCCCACCTCCCCTGTGGTGTTCGTGCTAGAGTTTGTGCTTCGCTCCAGTGGAACTCGGGCAAACAGGCGACCCAGGGACGCGTCGAGCATCTGACCCCTGACGGGTATCTCCTCCACCTGAATGTCCACAATCTTCCCCATGGGCTGGATGGGACCTCCCCGTATCCCACCAGGCTGGGTGATGTAAAAGTCCATGAGGCGTACCCCCACCACATCCTTCATGCTCTCGATGAACACATTGGAATCCAATCCAAATCGGAACTGACAGTTGCCAACTGTTCCCGACGTGGCGTTCCGACTATCCAGAGAAATCAATTGAGTCTTCTTAGGAGCACACTTCAGATCCTCCATATTAATATATAATCATAAAATATGTGTGATGAGTTCGCGGATGTCCGCAGCACTCCAGTTGATTCCTATAGCCGGTGCAATATTCGCCGGCGGTTATCAAGTCTCCAGGGTCGATACCCTGTTCACCAGGGCTGATGCACAGGAAATCGAACAACGTGAAACCAGAGAGGTGTGCCTTGATATATTCAAGAAGGTTACAAAAATTGAAACCATCTTAGAGGAGAGGGCACACAAAGAATAAACACACATCATGTATACCTTCCACCTGGTAGCACTGGGATTCGCTGGATACGCCTTATATAGGATCTTCTACCCCAAACTGCCCCCACCTGGATATGACATCGACAGGAACCTAGACGATATGCATTCTGACCTGTCGTGCGACGATTACGTAGAAGATGACAGTGATCAAGACGAGTGCTGGAACAACGTAGAGGAATACTGGAACGCCATGACGGAAAGTGAGCGTAAGGAACTACTTGACCGTGAACTCGACGAGTATTATGGGAGGGACCCAGACAACGAGCACTTGGGCAGGGGAATGTTGCTGTGGGCGTATATGATGGGTCGCTCACAGGCCTTAAAGGAGAAGAGTGAGTAATATACAGAGACAGATGTCCTCCATCACGACATGTTCGGCAACTACGAAACCACGTTCACGCCTGTCTACCTCGCGTTCGCAAAAGGGTCGCCCGTCCCCGGAGCCATTGTCAACTGGGTCATCTGCCAGTGTTCAAAACTATCTACGTTTTGCAGAAACTGTCAACGGACGATCGGCTATGCAGGGGGTTGCGTGGGCGGTAGTGGAGGCTGCGACCCATGGTGCCCACCGGTTTGATACGTTAGACGCCGTGGCAGTGACGGGCTTGGTGGCTCTGGGGACGGCGTTCACCTACAGCGACTCAGAGTCCGTTTCGTGGGGACCGTTCACCCCAGAGGCGGAGGTCGCTAACGGTCGAGGAGCCATGATCGCCATGGCGGGTTGGCTAGTTGCGAGGTCGCAGGGGCTGCTATAAAAATGTATGTGGGTGTTTAAGGATAGTGGGCTATAGGGTTATATACAGCGAACACTATGGCTTTCCGTGATACTATCACCGGCTACCACCTCCTCAACGGGGACATCATCCGCCACGCCGTCTGGGAAGACATCAACAAGCAGGTCTATACCAACCTGGGTATTGAGGTGATGGAGACGGCAAACAACGGGCACGCCCCTGGGATGGACATCGTCTGTGCGGAGAGCCGCCTGTCTAACAAGACCAGCCTTCTCGTGGTCGGCAAGAAGGTCACCACCGATATCAGCTCATACCGCCTCAGCGAGGAAATCAACGATAAAGATGAGAACACGCAGGAGCAGATATGTGAGATTATCAACTCCAAGAAGAACTTTAAGTTCTACTCCCTCCTGACCCACAGGAGGGTTGAGGGAGGGCAGGTAGAGTATAGGTGGTACATGATACCTTCCAGCCACCCGACGGTTAGCCCAGAGACATACACATGGGAGAAGACGTATGGCAAGACGGCTCGCACAGAGGGTATATTTACTGGCTGGAAGACCAACACAGTTGATGGATCCTCAATGTCTATCACCTTCAGCATGTCCTCCCAACTCTGGATGAAAGTTGATCTCACGAACATGGATGAATACATCCGTGAGAGCATAGTTGTCTCCCCCAAACCCGTCATGGACTACGCAGCCCTCGCCGCCCTAGTAGCTAAGCAGCAGCAACCCGCTCAGTAATCAGCTTGTAATAATCAGGATTTATCTCGCAACCGACCCAGTCCAGACCCTCCTCCCCCGCAGCCACACACTCACTCCCAGATCCTGCAAACGGGATGAGAACTGGACCATTCTCCCTCGACTGTTTGCAGGATTTTATCAACTTCCTACACAACTCCAACGGCTTCTGGGTCGGGTGGTTCACCCGCTCATTCTTCCCCGCGCCCCCCGCCAGAGCCGGACACTTGATGACGTCCCGAGGGAGCGCACCCTTCTCGTGGGCAGTGTAGGTGGTCTCCTTGTCGCCCTTGGAGAACCTACCCTCCGTAGCCTTCCTGACCTTTCCAGCAGACCCGCGGACGAACCCGTCTGTGTAGGGCTCCCGCACCTCGTCCCTGTGGAAAACCTTTGTATCCTTCCGCCATATCCCTCATCGCCTCAACGCAATCTCGCAAGTGGAGTGTCATCGGTATTTTCACATATATATGGATTTGTCTTTAAAATACGAATAAGCATCATAAGGGCGGTGCCCAGTATTTTAACACGCTCCTCGAGGGGTATTTTCCCCCTGCCCCTACGATGCATTGACCATGCTAGAAGCCATAGCATGTCTTCAACCATTTTAAAACTTACCATCTATAGGTTTTAAAATGGAGTGGAAGGAACCCACCAACGATGACCTAGCCAAATTCATTCGTGAACATCTGCTACCCCGAATCACCCAGCTGGAGCAGGAAGTGTATCACCTGCGTCGAGTCACGTGGCCCGTTTGCCAGGCGCTTCGGGAGAAGTGGGCTACGGACGACATTCCAGAGAAGTGGAAGGTTCTGGGGTTGTTGCATTGCGAGGACGCTCGGCAACTTATAAACACCAAACAGCGGATCAAACCTGACATGGCTCGCAACGGTATCAAGTTTCCGTGTGGTGGGTGGAGTGGCATGAGGGAAGAGTGGGACGCTCTAGTAGAATTTGGTAATCGCTCGAGGAGCGTTCCCACACATGTCTTTGACGAGTTCCTCAAGGGAGAAGCTGGGACTCCAACCAATGCTACGGATCTTCGTCGAGTCTCCCAGGAGGGTATTCACCTCGCACGGTCGATAGAACTCGGGATTGACCCGGACCACCTCGCGCCCGTCGACGATGCCGACCTCTGAGAGCCCCTCTCCCTGCCAAACCACGTCCTTGTTATACTGGTGCACCACAGCCTCCACGAAGTCCCTGACGCTGTGCTGCTCCCCCGTCGCCACCACGTAATCATCTGGCTTATCCTGCTGAAGCATCATCCACATGGCTCGGACGTAGTCCTTGGCGTGCCCCCAGTCCCGCTTGGCGTCCAGATTGCCCAACTCGAGCACCGTGTTCTGGGTGAAGACGTTCTGGAACTCCTTGACGATCTTCTGGGTCACGAAGTTGTAGCCGCGGCGGGGGCTCTCGTGGTTGAACAGGATCCCGCAGCACCCAAACAAGTCGTAGGAGTCTCGGTAGTTTTTGACCGCCATGTGGGCGGCAACCTTCGCAACTCCGTAGGGGCTGCAGGGGTTGAAGGGGGTCGTCTCCCTCTGCGGAACCTCCATGACATCCCCGAACATCTCAGACGTACTGGCTTGATAAAAGCGAGTGACGCCCAACAGGTCCATCTGTCGTAAGGACTCCAACAAGTTCAGCATCCCCACGTAATTGATTTGAGTCGTCGAGAGGGGGCAGGCAAACGAAACCGCCACGTGGCTCTGGGCCGCCAGATTGTAAACCTCCAGACGCTCTGGGCGACCCACTTTATTCAGCATCCTCAACAGACTCGCCTGATCCTCCAGATCCGCCTCGTGCACGACGAAGCCATCCCTCCCGATGGGAGCGGGGGTGTCTTCGGGCTTTCGGGTGGTGCGACGGATGGTGCCGTGAACCACATACCCCTTGTCAAGGAGCAACTCCGCAAGGTAAGACCCGTCTTGACCCGTGACACCGGTAACAATAGCAACAGCCATTTCTAAAGAATACAAATATATCTTTATGTAAATGACCAACGCATTCAGAAGAGAATGGGAAGACCAACACGACTATGACGTTCATAGACACGTCACGAAGAGCATGGGTCTCACTCCACGTGAGTACATAACGGCATTCGTCTTCGACCCCCTCGAGCCGTGGCATACCGTGGTCCGCAACAGGTTTCCGTATCGAAAGATGAAGGAACGCCACTGGTTGGTGTGGATCCACCCTCGATACCAAAAGTTCTGGGGTTCTGGCAGGGTAGTGTCAGACGTGTGGGGAGACCCACCGCCACTCGCAGTGTGGGAGAATCTGGATATGCACAAATCCATCCCTGAAATCAAGCACTATCATATAGTCTCAAAACTTCCTTGACCGCTTCGTGCCTCTGGATGTCCTCATCACTCAGGGGGACGTGCTGGATGTACTCCAACCTCGACTCCACCCCCTGAATGGTTGTGACGAGATCCAGGAGACCGCTGGGGGTATCCTCAGGAAGGTCCGTCTGCTCCATGTCACCCGTGATGGCCATCTTGGAGTCCGCCCCCAGACGGGTCAGGATCATCTTCATCTGACTCTGGGTGGCGTTCTGCATCTCATCGCCGATAATGAAGGACTTGTCGAAGGTTCGCCCCCTCATGAATGCCAGGGGGGCGATCTCAAGAGTTCCATTCTTCATCATCTGCTGAATTCGGGGGTGGGTGAAGTAGTTGCCCATGATGTCCATGATGGGTCGCATGTACGGATCCATCTTGTCCTCAAGTCGCCCAGGGAGGTATCCCAGATCCTCGTCCACAGTCACCGTGGGGCGTGTGATCACCACCCTTTCCACGTCATTTGCATGAAGCCTCTCTGCAGCAGCGCTGCACGCCATCAACGTCTTCCCACACCCAGCAGGTCCCGTGGCCACTATGATGGGCTTGATGTTGTTGCGAAGCGCCTTGAGGTAAGCATTTTGTGCGAGAGTCCGTGGAATTGCCATATGATGATAAAGACTGTGAAATATATTTCATAAAAATGGATACAGCTGTCGCGAAATTATACAATGACGCTTTCGACGCCGAGGATCAGAAGCACTGTACGTGGTTCAAGATGCTGGCTGATGTCATGGCAGAGCCAGGGGAAGAAATGGAGAAGCACGGGCAGAAGGTGCTGAGGGTGATGAAGTCGAACCCCATGGGTCTCACTTTCAACGAGAGGAACATGCTGGACCTGGTGTTCATTCAATTTTCTCTCGGGCTGAAGTATTCTCGGGCTGCTCTGGACGGGAAGGCGTGGATCCCACAATCTTCCAAAACTCATCAAGAGTGAGATTCTGAGGTTCTGAGTTTTCGTCCATCCTGACAAACAGGGCGGGTCCGTTCAATTCAGGCATGTTCTGGTTTCGCATAAGATCGAAGGGACTCTCGTCACACCTGAGGATGACCACGTCGTAATCGGGGTGAGCGCCCTGGATGGTCGCCGTTCCCTTGAGGTATCGAGGGATGTCCTTCAGTTCCATGATGACCTCTAGTATGTGACCCTCCTGTTCACATACCAGCACTGCGCTCCGTGGTGGGAACTTTTCTGTGTGAAACATAGTAGAGTGTTCCTTTACTATGAATGTATCTTATGTTTTATGTGCTGACGGCGAGGTTAGGTTCACCAATGTTAAGGAGGGTGTGGAGAATAATGTTAGCAAGTAGTAAATGGCTAAGAGCGATCACGGGTGGACTTGTATCGTTGTGATGTTAGTGGCACTTCTCTTTCTATCAATGCGTACAGAGGGACATGAGAATGCAACAGGTAGTTCCAATAGGCGGAGGAAGTTTGATAACCAGCGGTTGAACTTGAATAGGGCTCGTCACCCCCTGCTGGACTGGGGGAGTGCCATGTAAAAAGTGTATGAGCGCGCCCAAGTATTCCGTATGTATTATAGTAAACGCATATAGCAAGCAGTCAAGACACTACTTACTATATGGAGACCCAGAACCAGCACCCCGCTCGTGAGTATGTCCGCCAGGCGATTGGACAACTGGGAGTAGACCATGTGGCAACATCCGTGTGGGCTAATGAATTCAAGGGAACCGTTTCGGTCTCCTGCAAACCCAGCGACCCGCTCTCCACGGCTATCCAGGTGAACCTAGAGAAGGCAATCTTCCTCTACGCCATCGATCGCTGCAAGGCTCGGGGATCCACACCCAGTTGGGAGAATGCCATCTTCCGCCACATCTACAAGCAGAGGTGGTCTACTATGAAGTTCCTTCTCCTGCAATCCAACTGCCCCCTCAAGGGGCTGATTCAGGAGAAGAAGATCAAGTCATGGGCTGCACCCAAGATGAACCCCTGTGAACTGTGGCCCAACGGACCGTATCACCTCACACGAGAGAAGCGTCGGGTTGCGGATGACCACAAGCAGGCGCTGGCTGCGGAGGACAAGGAGGGATACGTTGGTATGTTCAAGTGTGCCAAGTGTAAATCTATGAAAACAACCTACTACCAGATGCAGACCAGATCAGCCGATGAACCACTTACGACGTTCGTAACCTGTATGAACTGCTACAAGCGCTGGAAGTGCTAGTGGGTAGGCATGTTAGTCAGCAAACGGTGGTCGTTATTGTCAGGGAGTTTAAGCCACCACTTAGTGGCACCCAGATCAGTCCATTGATCACCAACGGAGAGGATGAAGCGTAAACCACGTTGTTGCACCATCGCTTCCTTAGCGTCATCCTTCACTTGTGGCATACAATACAGAGTTTCATCTGGTATTACCCCCATTTGGTGAAGTTGGTTCATGGTCCATAGTTTGTTGTTAGGGTCGGGAGGGCGGGCGGTGATAATAATTATTCGGTAGCCTAGCATGCGCGCAGTATAAAGAAGATCAAGTATTGGTTGAATCAACTCTCCTGTTGTGGGTCTCCACAATGTATCGTCAATGTCAAACATTACCGCATCCCCCTGTATGACTGTTCGTTCCGCCAAACGCCGTTGAGCCACTCTGGATGCGTTCAACTCCATCTTTCTGTTATACTGTAATAAAGTTTTCAACTCTATATATCTATACGATGAGGTGGGAACTTCGCTGCACGTGCAAGGCGAAGGCGACTCAGAGCAGATGCAAACTGCGCCGAGTCAATAACCTACTCACGTGTCATATGCACGCTGACACGTGTCCCATCTGCCTAATGTCCCTGTCCCAACACGATGATGTCGCAAAGCTTTCGTGTGGACATAGGTATCACGCATCTTGTATATCGTATTGGATGGACCGCTCCAACCAATGCCCCTCGTGTAGAGGAAACATCCGGTCACGAGACTAGTTCCCAATCTTCGTCGATCGGTGCGGATTTTTTTGACTTGAATATATAATGGACACCGAAGTGCCAACATGCATGGGTCGCACAGTGAAGGGTCACCGCTGCAAACTTAGCGGTCGTTATACCAGCGATTGTTATGGGGTAGAGATACCCGTTTGCAAGCGTCATTCCGAACAAAACGCCGTTCATCAATGGTCCCGCTCTACATATAATGAGCATACTCCTCTTATAATCAAAGAATATTTGGATTTCTATGAACGATGCGTCTATGAACACGGGTTCCGAAAAATTCCCAGCATCTCTATCACCACTGAACTGTTCCGTGAAATGCCCCTGGCGTCAGAGGCTGATGAAGTCGTCATCAATTTCATGAACAAGACCATGGTGCAGGATTACAGCGAGGAGTCCGAATGCGCCATCTGTATGGAAAAACCTCCAGGCAATATGTGTTCCATCCACTGCGGACACAAGTTCTGCTACCCATGCATAACGAGCTGGATTTTCTCAAATCCCACCTGCCCCCTCTGTCGTAAAAATATCTCTAGGAGTATTAAACCAAATGAAACCTGAACAAATCTTGATGGCTGCTGTAATTGGTCTGATCCTCTGCAAGCTCTTATCCTCCGAGGGATACAAGAAGGAGAAGTTCCAGAGCTGTGGATGTGGTGCTTAAACTTCTTGAACTATTTATATACATGGAATGCCCCGTATGTTATGAAAAATGTCACAATACATGCAACCTGGTGTGCCGACACTCTTTTTGTATGTCTTGTGTCCGAGAGTGGTGGTCACGGTCCGACAGTCCGTCGTGCCCTATCTGTAGGAAATCCATGTACTTTAGGGGAATGCGCAGCGTCGTGGTGGAGTGGGAGAAAAACGACGGGCGTTTGTGGGAAGAGTTGTGCACCACACTCCTCAGAATCCGCGACGCTTTCAAATTCCCATACGTCCTCTTGATCCCATTATTTCAGGATGGCGATGGGGTACCACCCGTGTGGGAACTGTCCTGTCCATATTGTATCGTTCCTCGCCATCAGTTTAGAAGAATTATGCCATGGCATAATAAGGAATGTTGCAAACTTTGAAAACGTGGGACTTTGCATTCCGATTTGCTGCAAAGTCAAGAGGTTTAGAGAAGAGTGACGCGCAAGCCAATAGACGGTTGGGTGTGTGGACAAGAGAGAGGCTGGTAGATCTGGGTCCAACGTTCGTAAAGTTGGGGCAGCTCGCAAGCACACGGAGAGACCTGTATTCACGAGAGTTCATAGATGAGTTGGTGTTGCTTCAGGATTCCGTCCCCCCCATGGAGCCGTGGGAGGTGGAAACAATCTTGGCGCAGGAGTTATCAGGGAGGGTGGATGATATATTCACAGACTTCGATATGACCCCGTTTAAGTCTGCTAGCCTTGGGCAGGTGCACAGGGGCACCCTCAACTCAGGTGTGGACGTGGTGGTCAAACTCCAGCGCCTCGGCGTCCTCGAGACCATTTCGAACGACGTGGATAACGTCACAGACATCCTCAAGTTTTTCGAGTTCCTGGGCGTCGACACGGGTCCAAAATCCATCGAGCTGTTCGATGAGGCTCGGGTGTACTTGATGCAGGAGTTGGACTACATAAATGAGGCTAACAACGCCAAGACCTTCTACCAAAACTTCTACAACACCCCGTGGGTCAGGATACCCAGAGTGTTCACCAAGGTGTTGACACCCCGTTTGATGGTCATGGAGAGGGTGGACGGCGTGAAGATCGTTGACATAACGGGACCCGAGATGAGAGTCAAGGCGAGTCGAGCGCTGGTGTCCAACTTTGTCGACCAGATTATGTATCACGGGTTTTTCCACGGCGACCCTCACCCAGGGAACGTCGCCATCACACCCGATAACCAGCTCGTGTTGTACGACTTCGGTCTCTGTGTCAACATCGATCTCGAACTCAGGAACGGACTCATCTCACTGGCACCCAGTATCATTCAGAAGGATACCTCAGCGGTCGTAGATGGACTGGTGGAGTTGGGGCTCATTCAGCCGACAGCAGACACCACGGAGATTGTCATATTCATGGACGCAGCTCTGGACTATCTCGAGGAGATGAGCGGTAAGGAGTTCAATGCCAAGCTGGCGAAGAATGAGCTGAGCAAGGGGTTGGCAGAGGATAAGCCCTTCCTGATCCCGTCAGACTTCCTGTTTCTGGCAAAGAGCTTCACGACGGTGGATGGTATATGCAGCCAGCTCGACCCCGATTTCAACTTCATGGGGTATATAGCACCCCTCATAAACATCGATGATATCGTGGAATCGCTGGATTTCGGCACGATGACACGGGGTGCCGTGGAGATGCCCAGCAACGTCCGCAACATAAATGACACCGTTAAGAAGCTGGACCGTGGCAGGGCTCGCACGAAGCGCCAAATTGAAAGTACCAGAAAGGAGATGAGGGACTTTCAATTCAGTGTTATTGCTGCAATTTTGGTCGACAACTTTCAGGATGTGCCAATCGTCCCGTGGATCCTGGCAATCGTGTCGGCTGGGTTTGTCATTAGGGGGGCGAATGGACGATGACTACATGTCAGCACCCTCGAAGTAATCGTCGATGGAAGTGTTCGGGATCACCACAGCATCCACAGTCTCATTCTCGGAACTCGGGGCGTCGCCATCATCGCCGCGCCCGAAGAAACCGCGGTGCAACTCGAGCAGCCCGCTCATACGCTTGCGCTCCTTCTTGCTGATCTCGCTCAGGGTGCCACGGATGTCCTTGAGCTCCGAGCGGCGCTCCTGGACAGCCTTCTGCCGCACGGTATTCTTCTTGTTGGTATTCTTTGCCATCGCTGTAGGACGAACGACTGAAAGCATCATCATTGTGTAATGTGTACCAAGATATAAAGTTTCCTCTCTATACCTTGGTAGAGACCATGTGCGGTATCATATGCCTCAATGAAACTCGTGAGAATCCTGATGGGACGCTGACCCATAGAGGACCCGATTCATTCGATACAGTGTCTGTGGGGAATACACAACTCTTGTTCTACCGCCTCGCGATCAACGACATCTCCACCAGTGGGATGCAACCGTTCGTGTCTCATGATAAAACCAAGGCGATGGTGTGCAACGGGGAGATCTTCAATCACCAAGAGTTGATGACCGGCTTCGAGACGACCGGAAGCGACTGCGAGCCGCTGTTTCACATGCTCTGTAATCGCACCAGCGATGACATCAAGGACATCGTGGGGCGGCTTAGGGGTGAGTTCGCGTTTGCGTTCGTGGATGGCACCAAACTGTTTGTAGGGAGGGACCCACTGGGCGTCCGCCCCTTGTTCTGCAGTGTGACGGGGGATGGTGGGTATGGGTTCGCATCGGAGGCGAAGGTGCTGAAGGGGGAAGCTGTGCACGTGTTCCCTCCTGGATGTGTCTATGGACCGCAGCGTGAATTTGAATTATATTACGACGTCGGCAATTGTGTGCCTTTCCACGATGATGTGAGTCTCATCCGAGAGGCGTTTGAAGAGGCGGTTCGGATCAGGGTCAACAACAGCGATCAACCTGTCGGGTTCCTCCTCTCTGGCGGACTCGATAGCAGTCTGGTGGCTGGACTCGCAAACAGGATGATGGAAGGACCCATTCGCACATTCTCCGTGGGTATGGAAGGGTCCCAGGATCTCAAATACGCCCGAGAGGTTGCGAATTTCTTAGGAGCCGACCACACCGAGGTGCTGTTTACACCCCACGAACTGTGGGATGTCCTCCCCGACGCCGTGTGGAGCATGGAGACGTGGGATACCACCACCATACGCGCAGGGCTTCCCATGTGGTTTCTCGCACGGTGGATTTCGCACAACACGGACATCAAGGTCGTCGTGTCTGGCGAGGGGAGCGATGAATTGTTTGGAGGGTATCTCTACTTCCACAACGCCCCGAACACCCAGGAGTTCCAGGAGGAGACTCTGAGACGCCTCAAATACATCCACCAGTTTGACGGTCTCCGCGCCGACCGGTGCATCTCGGCCCACGGGCTGGAAGTCCGGTGCCCGTTTCTGGATGACCGTTTCGTGTCCCTGGTGACATCACTGAACCCGATACACAAGATGTGTTCTGGGAGCATCATCGAGAAGCACGTACTGCGCGAGGCTTTCGCAGATGGCAAACACCCCGTTATACCCGATGACGTCCTGTGGAGGCAGAAGGAGGCGTTCAGTGATGGGGTGGGCAATGGGTGGGTGGACTTCCTTAGGCAGAGTGGGGAAGACGTGTATGACCGGCTGTTTGATATGCACTTTCCCGGTAAGCGCCACCTGATCCACGAGAGGTGGATGCCCAAGTGGGTTCCGAATGCACAGGATCCGAGTGCTCGAGTGGAAAAATTGACTTTACGACCTTAAGGTTTTCAGACGATAATTGTAAAACGATGAATATCTTCATTCTCTCGTGGAATGTCAATCAGTGTGCCGAGTGGTATTGCAACCAGCATGTATCTAAAATTTTGTTAGAGATTTGCCAGATGCTCTATACAGCTCATCACCATAACAGCCCTTCAGGGTGGGACGCCGATGTCCCTCTCACCCTGAAAGGTCAGCGTGGCTACAAGAAGGCTCATAGCAATCACCCTATGACCATGTGGATCCGAACGCACCCAGGGAACTACAGATGGTCCGCAGCCCTGGGAGTCGCTCTGGCCGTCGAGCACAACAAGCGGTTCGGGACGGTTCACGGGTGTTCCTCGCATATTATGTGGCTATCCCAGAACGTCCCACCCGCTCTCAAGTGCCACGACAACCCCAACAGCACCTACGCCAGCGAGGGGTTTCCAGACCTCGTGACGCCCCCTCCCGAGTGCATGCCTACGGAGTATCACCATCCTAACATTATTACAGCGTATCACAACTATTATAGAGGTTCGAAGCTACAATTTGCTAGGTGGTCATGAAAATTCTATTTTTCTGCACGCATTGCAATCAGGGCACGGGCTATGGTAAGTCTGCCGCCAAGGTCTGCAACTGGCTGTTGGCAAACGGTCCCCCAGAACTCGAGTTGGTGTACTACGCATTTCAGAATTACCCCAATCAAGACATCCAGGATCGCTATATAGATCCTCGTATTCGTTTCATTGATGCCATTAAGTTGGATCCCGATTCACCCAAGGGCTTTGGGGATAACGGGGTGCTCCCGACTGTCGTGAATGAGAAGCCCGATATGATTTTCATATACAATGACATCGCCGTCATTTCAGCCCTGCTGTCAATTCTCAAAGGGACTCTGAAGGACATGAAGGTCGTGACCTTCATGGACATCGTGTATCCGTGGCAGGACGTTGAAAGGTTCGAAATCATGAAGCCCAAGATTGACCTGACATTCACTTACACCCGTTCGTGGAAGGAACATTTGGTGAATGATTTGGGGTGGGAACCCAACAAGATCGACTATCTCCATCTGGGCGTGGATAAGCCGAAGAATCCCATGACCCAAGAGGACGCACTCGCCAGGATGGAGCTGCCTCCTGACACGTGGGTTGTCCTCAATATGAATAGGAACTCGTATCGTAAACAGTGGTGTGTGACCATCAAGGCGTGGGTAGACTTTTGGGTCAGGGTGGGGTGCCCAGATAGGGTCAAGTTGTTCGTGGGTGGGGTTCTGAAGTCCGATGACGGCTATGACATCCGTGAATTGGTGAAAGTCGAATGTATGAAGCACAATATAGACGAGCAGAGGGTCATGGACAATAACATCTTCAGGAATCCGTGGCCCCTCCACGCATCAGACCAGTATGTGGAGACAGTGATGGCGGCGTCTGCAGTTGGTATCAACACTTGCTGTGGAGAGGGGTATGGGATGACCAATATGGAGCACTCGCTGTATGGAAAACCCCAGGTGGTCTCGGGCGTCCCATCGGTCAAGGAGGTTATGGGTGATGTGGCGATTGTTATCGAACCAGCGGTGTGGACGACGGTCAGTAAGTTTGAGAGCCACGGAGGGGAGATAGCGTTGCACGATTACAAGCCCTATTCGGACGCATTGTATCACCTCTACACCCAGGGGTTTTCAGAGAGCCAGAGGTATATAGATCACGCCACGAACTTTGGAGATTGGGAGAAGAATCTAAAACCGCTTCAAAAAGTTCTAGATATGTTGTAGGTTTCCAATGCTCATCGCTCATCGAGGCGTTTGGGGACAGGGGTTTGAAAACAAAGTTGAGCATATACGAGCAGCCCATCGCAAGGTGGGTGCAGTTGAGGTGGACATCAGGTATAATTCTCGCAACCAGTTGGTGTTGGCACACGACAAGTCTGACTGTGATATGGTTGACGTCGATCTCTTTATCGACCTCGTCAGGTGTGAAGAGTCCATGAATATCCTATTGGATATGAAACCCACCGGTGGACGTGAAGCCAAAATGATGGCGAACGACGTCTGTGAGATTATTCAGAATTCTCACCACAAGTGGGAGCTCTGTTCGTTCGATCAGCGATGTGTTGACCACTTGATAAACTTGAAGCACCCGTGGCCTGTTGGTATGTCATCTGCAGGAGTCACTGATTGGATGATGAACAACCCCCCCGTCGACTTCGTGAACATCGAACACGAATGTATAGACGAGGATGACATCGACGCCATCAGGAGTCAGGGAGTAAAGGTCTATCTGTGGGTGGCTCATATGTGGGGGTCATACCCTCCACAAGTGGACGGGCTTATAAAAAATTATGTATATGCAGACCTAAGGATATAGGGTGCTAATGGTAAAGCGAGTGAAAGCACCAGCGCCACATCGAACACAAATGACTGCCACTGTCCAGATGCCCACCCAGCTGTGGAAGAACCTTCCCGATGACCTCATCTGGGCCATCAGGGGTCAGAGGTCCCAGCTACTCCGTGATGAATACGCCGATCTCGAGATGACCCACAAGTATGGCGCCTGCTACTGCTGCGGTGGGTGGGCGGATGCTGATGGGACCAATTGGTGGGACGACAGTGCCTATACCTTCTGCGGAACGTGCGATCAGGGGCAGTTCAAAGATATGGATATGGATACCCGTGTAATGTACTGCAACGCTTGGAGTGGCAACGACTCCGAGCGTTGGAGCAGGATGTATCACACTGCGATCGCCCCTGAGGTGGATGACCATAAGTGGGACGACTTCTGGGAGGATCGCTTTGAGGGGATGAAGCCCCCAGCTGTCCGCCAGGCATTCGACATCTGGGAGGTTCGTATGCAGGAGGCACACCCGCTACCAGGATGACTGGCTGGGAGTCGAACTCCCCCGACCCCACCCGGCAACGGGTATGCCTTCCAGTGGCCCGACACCGATGAGGATAGCGACGACGAAGTGGACAGCGGGGATTACTAATCCTCGCCTTTTTAAAACCCGTTGGATGTGTAAAAAGTGTATGAGGCACCCCACGTGTTCGGGTTGCTAAGGGTATATGAGCACAGAACTTGCATACTATATCTGCTGTCCCATCTTTACCATCTGCATTACCGGTGCTGTGGCAGGAACAAGAGCACTTACAGTTGATAGATATGTTCGGTTCGTGGAGCACCCCCTCGCCGCCGTCGGTCGACATCCCCCAACATGTGGAGACATGCAGCGTTGCGTGTCAGACAGACCCCCCGAAGGCCCCGACTCTTGAGGAGACGACGACAACTCTGTTGACTTTGCTCGTATTCCTGTTGTGGATTCGGTTCGCCTAAGACACGATCCACACATCCATCTATCACCATCATCACGACGCATCAGTATATATACCACCTGCCGACACTCGTGGCAGGTTTGGACATCCACTGGCATGGGTAATACAAACCCCCACTTTTTTAAAACTTCCTGTATATATAATTAATGTTCGAATAACCTTATATCCGACGAAGCTTTCTCCTTATTGACTCGATCGAGTTGTTGTTGAGATGTCTCTTTAAGCCTTCCTGAGCCACTTGAAACCTTGCACGGTTTCGAGCCGTCGCCGCTGCATTTGTAGCACTCGTATTACGAGCCATCGCAAGTTCCAACCTCTTGATGACATTGTTGCGGTTTGCTGTGGTATTCTTCATCTTCAGAGAGTTAATATGGTTACGGAGAAACGTGCTGGGTAGACTTCCCGCCTTAGCCCCCCTCTGCACGGGGTTCACGAGTGCATTTACCACTTTTATATCATTGCTCGTGAAACGATTGTTGCTCCCCCTCTTTAACAAGCTCGCAAGGAGGCGTTGCCTCATATCAGCTGGTCGATTCATGACAACGTCATTCGCCATAATCACACGGAGATTGTCGTTGCCCCCGTTGACGATCATGGAATTGAGGTCCCTGTTGTTGTCCAATACAACCCGCCTATATATGCTCCTAAATGCATTGTTGTTATTTACGTGACCGTTTTCCAACAGTTCATTGAGAAAATTTCGATTGACAGTCATGTTATTCAAGTTCTGACCTTCATTCACGTTACTGAGTATGTTATCCAGAGCACTCCTAGCATCACCTGAACTCATTGGTGGTGTGTAATTTCGCATCTTTCTATAGACTAATAAAAAATGTATAAAATGTTTTAAGGATATAGGTAGTTATATAGTAAATACAGACATGATATGGCAGTTCAGAACCATGGTTTCTTTTGGGAGCATGAGCTTCTCGTCAATGTATATCGCGTCGACCCATACGAACTCAAGAAAGTTGGACACACTTCCCCCTTCGATGGTCCCGCCCATCTCAACCGTCTCACTGGAATTGATATGTCCATAAAGACCACTGGGAACTCCGGGACCATCTGCCTTGGGGACTGCCTTCGCATCTACGAAGACGTGTCTTCTGGTAAACCCTATCATATGACAGTGCTTCACTACAAGCAGGATGACGCCACGAAGACCAAGAATGTTATGTGGATCACTGAGATTGAACTCACCTCTAGCATACAATTGATGTTTGGTGACCTCACGCGCGAGGATATCTCATCGTTGGACACTGTTATAAAGGCGGTTCCGCAGAAACGTAGTCCAACAACGGAAGAACACGCAGCAATCTACGATACCAAGAAACTCCTGCAGGCACGCTCTGGGTTCATCACACTCAACCCTAAGTGTAACAGCACTCAGAGTCGCCTCCAATGTTCAATCAGTGGATTCCTCAAGTTAGTCGCCAAACATCCTGAACGTGTGATTGCGCATAGCGATACCAACAACTTCCGTGGTGCTAACGTGTCTCAGTCCATCTCGTCAAACCGACGGGTTCTGCGCTCCGCTAATAAGGTTGTTGACAACAATAGTGACCTCACCCTTGCTAAGGCTTCTGGGACCAGTGGTGTTCGTGGGGAACGTGTGAGCGTTCAGAGCACCGATGTCCAGCCTACCGTCGGTGTGGAGAAAATAATGCGTGTTCTGATTGTGAACAAGCCCCTCGCTGCGGAGAGCGCCCCTCCCAGCGTAAACACCCACTCGGCGGATGGCAACATCCCACTCATCACCCGCTTTGACGAATCGAAACTCCTGGGGTGCAGGGGTTTCGTCAACCGTTCGATGAGTATCTTTTCTCACCCACACCTGTAAAACACACGGAACGTCGTGAGGCGTGTCACCGTTGATCGTAAACGCGTTGCGCCCCAAAATCTCCTGACGTTCCAGATGGAACTTGGCGGGAAAAGCCTTCTGCATGCTCGGCTTGGAGAAAGAAAGAGGCAATATGAACGCCACGGCATCCGCAAACCTACAACATTTGCGGATGAACGATTTGGCAGTGGTGGACTGTCTACCGAATGGTGGGTTCCCGACCACAACGCATCCTTGGGGAGCCAAGGAGTGGTCCCACTCCAAAAAGTCCTGTCGAATTACGCGAGGATGCTCGGGCTCAATGTCCATCGCCACCCACGATATTTCAGGAGGTGAATTCAACAAAAAGACCCCAGAACCAGCGGATGGCTCCACCCACTCGAGGTGATCTGGGAGCATCTCCCGAACCACTTCACAACATCTCAGGGCGACACCTGGAGTAGTGTAATACTTGTCCAGTGTGTTCGTCCTGAATTTCCCAGTGTCTTGCATTTGGGATTTATGGTTCATAACCCTTATGACTAAAAAATGTCCGAGGCGTCCCACGTATTCCCCCGATTATAGGTATATGAAAATGGCATTCACCGTCAACACTCCGCTCGCTCAGCAGTCGACCGCAGTGCTGGTGGCTCTCTACCACCACTCAACTGTCAAGGTGGATGCGAACGGACATCTGACCCCTGGCATCCGCCGAATCACGAGACTCCTCCGTGAGAGGAACTACCCACTGAGAAAGCTACTGACGACTCCTCGACGAGTCTAATTTTTTAAAACCCCCTGGGTGTGTAAAAAGTGTAAGAGACGTCCCAAGTGTTCGGGTGCTAAGGGTATACCAGCAATCAGCAACCAGCAACAATGAACTCCGCCCATCACGCCAGCCATGCACTCCTCCAGGTGAACGGATTCGCCCACGGCAAGTATCACGCATTCCACGATCGCTGTATGAAAGATCGGGTGCGCTTCGGCACCGGAAACAGCAGGGAGATGAACTCACTTTTCCGATTCTGGAGCTACTTCCTACGCGATAACTTCAACGTGGAGATGTACAA